>Ga0256407_10000707_pt1 | contig 76299 bp, 43 predicted proteins | sample RumenRJG_04DNA_FD_193489 | JGI IMG/M metagenome (GOLD analysis project Ga0256407, IMG submission 193489) | Bovine rumen microbial communities from Lethbridge, Alberta, Canada - RJG_04 | ecosystem: Host-associated > Mammals > Digestive system > Stomach > Rumen | place: Canada: Alberta... | reverse complement strand
ATATTCACAAACGGATACGTTAAGGGCTATGGTGGAGCCATCCTTGCAAATGGTACTGTGAATATTGTTGGATCCACTTTCACCGACAACACTGCAGCCGGTGTAGATGGCTTTGGTGGTGCAGTTTTCTTTAATGATACTGGTGCCGTGTCAAATTCTAATTTCACCGCCAACCATGCAAATAACGAGGGCGGTGCAGTTTACTTTAATGCTAAGGGTAGCGTGGAAAACTGTAATTTCAAAGCTAACGCAGCACAGGCAGATGGTGGTGCAGTTTACTTTAATGCTAAGGGTAGCGTGGAAAACTGTAATTTCAAAGCTAACGCAGCACAGGCAGATGGTGGTGCAGTTTACTTCGATACTTCCGGCACTGTTGAAAATTGTAATTTTTCAGCCAACAATGCAACAAGTTATGGCAGTGCTGTCAGGATGAGTTCAGGTAGTGTGTCAAATTCTAATTTTACAAACAACATGGGAGATCATGGTGCTGTCAACCTGGGTTCAGGTAATGTGGATAATTGTAATTTTGTGAATAATACCGCTTCTAATGATGGTGGTGCAGTTTACATCTATAAAAATGGTGCCGTGTCAAATTGTAATTTCACAAACAACACTGCAAAAAATGGTAATGCAATTTTTATCAGTAAAGGCAACATTTCCGGCTGTGACTTTAGGAATAATTATATAAGTGAAGGTGCAATTCATTCAGTGACTGGAAATGTTACTTTGTCTAATAATATTTTGGATGTTAATGATGTTATGCAGAGTAATAATTTCACATATGTTCAAAATTTAATAGACAATGCCGATAGTGGGGATACAATCTTTATAGATGGATCATATTATGGTTTTGGAATACCAATCAGAATTACAAAAAGTTTAACATTAATTGGAACAAATAATGCAACATTAGATGCAAGAAAACTATCAAAAATATTTTATATAACTGCAGACAATGTTACACTTAAAAACATGTGCTTCACGAACGGATACTCACAAAACGGAGGCGCAGTTTACTTCAATAGAACTGGTATTGTTGAAAATTGTAATTTCATAAACAACACCGCAAATGAGGATGGCGGTGCAGTCTACTTCAATTGTTCCGGCACTGTTGAAAATTGTAATTTTACCAACAACAGGGCAAATTACGCTTGGGGCGGTGCAGTTTTCTTCTTGGACCAAGGTAATGTGAAAAACTGTAATTTTATCAACAACACTGCTTCTGAATTGGGTGGTGCAGTTTACTTTGTTGGTAATGGTGAAGTGATAAATTGTAATTTTACTAACAACAGTGTTTCTATAGATGGTGGTGCCGTTTTCTTTAATGAAAATGCTACTGGTAATGTGACATATTGTAATTTTATTAACAATACTGCTTCTGTAGATGGTGGTGCAGTTTGCTTCTGGAGTATCGGTAATGTGGCAAATTGTAATTTTGCGGATAATTCTGCTTCTCATGGTGGTGCTGTCAACTTAGGTTCAGGTAATGTGGCAAATTGTAATTTTATTAACAATACTGCTTCTGAAGAGGGTGGTGCAGTTTACTTCGCTGATAATAGTGAAGTGACAAATTGTATTTTCACCAATAACACTGCAGACTATGGTGGTGCGGTTTACATTTTTGGCACTGGTGAAGTGAGGGATTGTGTTTTTATTAATAACACTGGTTTTGAATTTGCTGGTGCTTTAATGATGATTTACGGTACTGTGAGTGATTCCAGTTTCACCGGCAACACTGCACACATTGGCGGAGCTGTCAGAATCAATGGTGAAGCTACTGTGACAAGGTGTAATTTCACTGACAACACTGCAACATTGGAAGGTGGTGCGGTCTACTTAGGCTCCCCAGGTAATGTGACATTCTCCAATTTCATCGGCAACAAAGCAACCGGCGACGGTGTTGGGGGCGGAGCAGTCCTCTTATATGAGGGAGGCAATGTATCATATTCCAATTTCACCAATAACCATGTATCCACTGATGGTGGAGCGGTTCACTTCTATGATAATGGTACTCTAAGCGATTGTAACTTCTATGATAATGAGGCTGGAGCTAATGGTGGTGCGGTTTACTTCTATAATGATGGTACAGTTTCAAACTCTAATTTCATCGGCAATGAAGCGAATGGTGAGAAAAGTTCTGGTGGAGCAATTTGCTTTGATGAGGCAGGAAATGTTATAAATTCTATTTTCAAAGCCAACAAGGCAACTAGAACTGGTGGTGCAATATATGTTGGTGAAAAATCAACCAACAATAATTTCTCAGCCCAATTCTATAATAATCATGCAGGACAAAGCGGTGGAGCAATATTCTTCCGCAACTCAGTCGAAAACAATACTTTCGATGGCATCTTCAAGGACAACACTGCAGGCTACGGCGCAGGAATGTTTTTCTACAAGAATGCAAACGGCAATAAGATTGAAGGCGAATTTATAAACAACACTGCCAAATCCTGTGGTGGAGCAATGTTTTTCTACAGCACAACCGATAAAAACAACTTCTCAGGCATTTTCATCAACAACAGTGCTTTAGGTCTGCTTGATCCGACAGTCGGAAACGGCGGGGCAATAACATTCAAGAACGTTTCCACCAACAGCATTTTCACCTGTGACTTTATAAACAACACTGCATCCCTGAACGGTGGGGCTGTAAACTACCGTGAAAGCCCTTCCAACATCACATTCAACAGCAATTTCATCAACAACACTTCCCCTACAGGCGGAGCAGTGAATTTCTTTGAAACCTTTGAAAATGTTGTATTCAATGGGGAGTTCATTGGAAACTCAGCAGTTTTTGGCGGTGCAATAGCTACTGTCAATGGAATCATTAAGAATGTTTCATTCAGGGGCAATCATGCTGAAATGGGCGGGGCAGTTTTCATCTCCAAATCTGGTGAAATCATGGATTGTAATTTCACTTCCAACACTGCAGATTATGGTGGTGCAATTTACTTGGATATGGAATTTATCAATATAATGAACTGTAATTTCATTAACAATACTGCTTCTTCTTCTGGTGCGGCTGTCAATATTGAAACAGGTAATCTGACTGATTGTAATTTCACCGGCAACACTGCAACTAAATCTGGCGGTGCTGTCGTAATGACTTCAGGTAATGTGACCGATTGTAATTTCACCGGCAACACTGCATCTAATTTAGCTGGTGCTGTCGTAATGGATTCAGGTAATGTGACAAATTGTAATTTCACAGCCAACATCGCATATGAGGGAGGTGCAGTTTACTTTAAAGAAAATGGTAATGTGAAAAACTCTAATTTCACAAACAACACTGCTTCTTCTTCTGGTGGTGCAGTTTATCTAAACAATGAGGGTAGTGTAAGCAATTGTAATTTCATCAACAATGCCGCTATTGTTCATGGTGGTGCGGTTGACATTTACTCCGGCAGCATTGTGAATTGTAGCTTTAACAACAATACAGTAACTACAATGGGCGGAGCGGTTTATTCCTATGCTCAGTGTAACATATCTGATTGTAACTTCACAGATAACAAGGCGGTTCATAGTGGTGGAGCATTAGGAATTAACGGTGATTCAAAAGTCAGCAACTCCAACTTCATAAACAATGCAGCTGGGGATGGCAGTAATGATATTGTCACAACCAATAATGCAACCGTAACCCTTGAAAATGTATCTCCGGATAATATAACTCCACTAGCTCATGTCAATATAGACATATTAGTCAACAATGTTACATACTCAAACGCAGTTGAAATAAAAGTTAGTGTAAAAGAAAACCACAAGGAATTAAATGAAGGATCAGTATATGTTGTAATCAACAATAAACTCTATGCTGCTGATGTTGTTAACGGCACTGCAACAATCATAATCTCCGGCTTGGATGCTGGTGATTACAATGATGTCAAAGTGACCTACAACGGAAGCGAAAAATACACAAAGAGTTTCCAACTGGCTAACTTCTCTGTTTCAAAACTAGGCACTGCAATCACTGCTGCAGCCAAAACTTACGTGATAAATTACGGTGGAAAATACTCAGTAACCCTTAAAGACAGTGAAGGCAAAGCTGTTGTGGGAAAAACAGTTGCCATAACAATCAACGGCAAAAACTACAAAGCTGTAAGCGGATCCAATGGTATTGCAACATTCAGCATAACCAAAGCAATGCTCAAATCCGCAGGAAATAAGCCTGTAACAATTAAATTTGCCGGAGACGTTAATTATGCTGCTTCAACTGCAACTGCTAAAATAACAGTTAAAAAAGAAGCGGTCAAAATCCTCAAGGCCAAAAAGACATACAAATTTAAAAAGTCCAAAAAATCCAAAAACATAAAAGTTACTTTGAAAAACAGCAAAAACAAAGCCATGAAAAAGGTTAAAGTGACAATCAAACTAACCGGCAAAAAAATCAAAGGTAAAAAGATCATATCTGCAAAAACAAACAAGAAAGGTGTAGTGACCTTCAAACTTGGCAAAAAACTAACCAAGAAAACCAAGGTAAAATACACAATAACCTACAAAGGCAACAGCTACTACAACAAAGTAACCAAAAAAGGAACAATTAGAATTAAGTAGAGCAACATGCTCTACTTCCCATTATTTTTTTTTAAAGATTAATCCATTGAAACATGTTTGTTTTTTTTTTAATCTCCCTTGTCTATTGTCTTGGTGAATCTATATTCTAATTTTTGAAAAATCCCCTTCCATGAATACTCTGCATATAATATTTATGAGGGGGAGCTTTATGATCCCTTTAAAAATGATGAATTATTAAATGGAGAGCATATTAGGGATTTAAACAACTTCAATCATGCATTCAATTATCATTCGATGTTTGACATGAACTTTTCATATTCAAGGACTGAATATGTCGCTCATCTTCACCAGTTGATATTCTTGCAGTAAGATGTGATGATTTGACACTTTACATTGGCAGGTGCTAATTTGCATCATCCTAAATTTATTATAATGAAATTGTTTTTAAAGATATCATGATTTTAATGGTATAATGTATATAATTTTCATTTAAAATTACTGAATATTTTAATAAGGAGTTATTACAAAATTATTATATGTAATATATTTTTTGGAATTTTCAGGAAAGTTAGTTCATCTCACAGCTTGACGATTTTTATAAACTTTATTTTAAGCTGAAAATGAGACAACTGATATCCTATGGATTTCTAAAAAGAAATATCTGGTTAAATGTGAGGAAAATAATTATGGAATACAAGAAAATAATAATCCCCTTAATATTGGCTATTTTTCTATTAAGCATAACAAGCGTGTGTGCAAGTGAAATGGATGATACAATAGCCGGTGAGGATGTAAAATCAATGGAATTATCCATTGATGAAATTGATGAGGATAATCTTAAAACAGATGATGAAAACATCCAAGTGGCAGGTGATGGTGAAACTCACGGTGTGCAAAAAGATGAAGGTAATTATTCCACTTTGGCTCGAGAAATCGGGTCCGGAGGAAATGTTGAATTAAGTTATGATCATTACACTTATGATGAAGGCAACACTATCATTATAAGTGTTAATAATAGTGTAATTGACGGTAAGGGGGCGGTTATTGATATGGCTGAATCAAACATTCAGGCATTTAATGTAACAGCTTCAGGGGTAACAATTAAAAATCTAGTTATTAAAAATGCAAACTATGCCGGCAAGGGCGGAGCAATTTACTTTGCAGGTCAGGGTAATTTGACAAATTGTAATTTTACAGGCAACAATGCAACAGGTGGTGAGGATAGTGAAGGTGGTGCAGTTTACTTCTATAGTGATGGTACTGTGACAAATTGCAGCTTTACTGATAACTGCGCTAAGGGGAGTGGTGGTGCACTTTTCATCCAGGGAAAGAGTACTGTGACAAATTGTAATTTTACAAATAATAAAGCAACCGGAAATTACCGTGCGGGAGGTGCAGCTTTATTCATGGATAATAGTGTTGTGACAAATTGTAATTTTATCAATAACTATGCGACATATATGGGTGGTGCATTCATGTCTTTTCAGTCATTGGATTATTCTCCTTCCATTACTGTGGCAAATTCTAGTTTTATCAACAACACTGTAAATGCAGAACGCAGTAGTGGGGGAGCAATTTACTCAGTAATTCTCACTGCAATCAATTGTAATTTTATCAATAACTCTGCAACAGAAAGTGCTGGTGCAATTGTCGCCTTTCAGAGGGGTAATGTGGTAAATTGTAATTTTGTGAATAACATTGGCGGCAGTAGTGGCGCTATTTATTCTGTTATGAGGGTTATTTCTGCTGATACATGTATTTTCAAAACAGTTTCGGATACAACTTTCAATGTAGGTATTCTTTCACCTTCATTGAATGTTGATAATTTCACAACTTTTTACGGTTCAGGTGAAAAATTAACATTGGACTTAAAGACAAACTCAAGCATTCCCGTAACTGATGGAGTTATTTCAATTAGCGTTTACTTTAAGGACAATAACACTTGGGTTGGCAATTATACTTGTTCAAGCGGTGAAGAATGGAGTGTTGATTTGCCGGTTGGTTCATATTATGCTATTTTCGACACTGAATATGCGGGATTCAAAGCGATTAACCGAACAATAACAATAACAATGCCTAATGTCAAGCATTATGTAAACGTAACATCCATTGTAACCGACAACAGGACAGTGAACATCACTGCAAAATCCAACATTCTGAAAGGCATTCTTTGGGGAGGTGAAATGCTCTTTATCTTGCCGAACGGCACTGAAATCACTGCAGATTATGCGGGCAATGGAACCTGGTGGGCATTATGCTCATTTGATGAACTCGGAGAATATGAAATCACTGCAAAATATGTCGGTTTGGAAAATGTAGTTGTTAACAACGGCACTATAGATCTTGTTGAATTCAAACCGGTATACTCCAGCTTGTTTTATGAAATTAAATCCGGCGGGGATATTGTACTTAGATTTGACCATTACACTTATGATGAGGGCGACACCATCACTATTGCTCAAAGTGGCGTTATAGATGGAAGGGGTGCTGTCATTGACATGGCAGGCTCAAACATTCGAGCATTTACCGTAGCCGTTTCCGGGGTGACAATTAAGAATCTGACAATCAGGAACGTGAACTATGCTCGTCATGGTGGAGCATTATACTTCTGCGAAGATGGTTTTGTATCAGACTCCAATTTCATCAATAACACAGTAACTGACGGCGATAGTTGCGGCGGTGCAATTTACTTTAACGGCAATGGTGCCGTAGTGTACTGTAATTTCACAAACAACACTGCAACAAGCGACGGTGGTGCAGTCTACTTCAATTCATGGGGCAGTGTGATGTTTTCCAATTTCACTGACAACAAAGTAATTGACAGTGACAGTTGGGCTGGAGCGGTCTTCATCTATGGTGGCGGAAATGTAATAACCTCTAATTTCAACAATAACCATGCGGCCCGCAACGGTGGAGCGGTCTACTTCTTTAATTATGGTAATGTAGTTGACTGTAACTTCAATGATAATATGGTAGGAATCAATGGGGGTGCGATCTACTTCCGTTGTAACGGCAGCGTAACAAACTCCAAATTCACCGGCAACAAGGCAACCGGCGTGTATGGTAATGGCGGTGCCGTTTATGTGAAAGGCAACATGAATATAGTTGATTCTAATTTCACAGGTAACATGGCGGATATGGGTTCTGCAATTTACTTGGACCATGAAGGTGGATCTAAATACCTTAGAAATATTTCCAATTCCATATTCCTGAACAATAGGGCAAATGTGGATTCTGAAACTCCATTTAATGTGATAATGAATGGAGGCAATATGGAAATCAGATTCCAGGGTAATGATAACATTTTAAATGCAATATTCTCCAATGTTGGTTCAAAAGTCAACATCACCAATGTCACCTATTTGGGAGCCAATGGAATTGAAAACACCGGTGAGGAGACCATTGTACCGGTCATGACATTCAATGAAGCCGGCCAAAACATTACAGTTAATGGTGTTGTTAACGGTGTTGACATTAATATAGTTAAAGTCACAGATAATGACGGTAAAATAGTCCTGGAGAACGTTTCAGGTGAATATCGTATAACTGTAAGCCACGATGAGGATTCATATTATTCTTCTGCAAGAATATTATTCACAAACAGGCAGTTAAGCTTAAATGTGACTGAAATCACAACCACCAACAAGACAGTCAACATAACTGCCGAATCTGAAATATTAGGCGATATCATGCCTTGCGAAGTATTTTTCATAACTTCTGACGGTTACTGCCTTGACGCAAATTATGCAGGCAACGGAACCTGGTGGGCACTGCACACATTCGATAACTGTGGTATTTACAAGGTTAACGCATCTTTTAGCGGAGAATACGATGTAATCATCAGCAATGGAACCATAACTGTAAATAAACTCAAAACAGAAATAACCGGCGCTGCAATAACTGCCACATATAATATCAACAAGAACCTGGTAATTACATTAAAGGACAGTGCAGGCAAGGTTTTAAGCGGTGTTGAGGTGACTGTTGAGGTAAACGGTGCTAAAACCTACACCACTGACAAGAACGGTCAGGTTAAAGTCACAACTAAGGGTCTTGCTCCTAAAACCTATACTGCTAAGGTAACATTCAACGGCAATAATGATTATGTCAAATCAACCAAGGACATTAAGGTCACAGTTAAAAAGGCAACTCCTAAACTGACCGCCAAAAAGAAAACATTCAAAAGGTCTGTTAAGGTCAAAAAGTACAGTATTGTTCTTAAAGACAATGTCGGTAAGGCAATCAAGAAGGCAAAAGTCACCATTAAAATCGGTAAAAAAACCTATACTGCCAAAACCAACAGTAAAGGCAAGGCCACCTTTAAAGTCAAAAAACTGACCAAGAAAGGTAAATACAATGCTAAAGTATCATACAAGGGCAACAAGTACTATAATAAAGTGACTAAAAAAGTCAACATTAAAATCAGGTAGATGAGCAATTCATCTACACTTTTTTTCTTTTAACTTATTTTTTTAATAATCTATTTGATATTGGGTTAGTAAATTGTATATTTTCATAATTATTATATAAACTTACTGAATACTTTAATAATGATGAATTACAAAATTAGTAAATGTAATATATATTTAATTTTTTAGGAAAGTTGGCATATTTAACAGTTTATCATTAATGGGATGTTCTGCATTCAAAAACTTTAATTTAAGGGTGAATCGAATTTTTCATGGAATTGTTATGGCTATAATTTCTAAAGAAAGATATGTACTGTGAGGAGAATAATTATGGAATACAAGAAAATAATAATCCCAATAATACTTGCTATTTTTCTATTAAGCATAACAAGCGTGTGTGCAAGTGAAATAGATACTACAATAGCCAGTGAGGATACAAAATCAATGGAATTATCCATTGACGAAATTGATGATGATAATCTGCAAACAGATGAGAAAAACATCCAAGTGGCAGATGATGAAACATTAAGTGCGCAAGAAGATGATAAAGCATTAAGTCCGAGTATGAATACGTATTCAAATTTGGCTCAAGAAATTGGGTCTGGAGGAAATATTACATTACAGTATGATTATTACATGTATGACGAAGGCAGCACTATCACAATAAGTGTTGCGGATAGTGTAATTGACGGTAAGGGAGCGGTTATTTCTATGGCTGAATCAAACATTCGAGCTTTCAATGTGACCGCTTCAGGAGTGACATTTAAAAATTTAACAATTAAAAATGCAAACTATAATGATTATGGAGGGGCAATTTACTTTACCGGTTCAGGTACTGTGACAGATTGTAATTTCGAGGATAACAAGGCAAATGGAGAGCATTCAAATGGTGGTGCAGTTTACTTTCAAAATAATGGTGTAGTTAGAAATTGTAATTTCACAGGCAACACTGCAACTTATAATGGCGGTGCCGTTTTCTTTAGTAAAAACGCTGAATTGACAAATTCCAATTTTATTAAAAACACTGCAACTTATCGTGGAGGTGCAGCTTACATCTTTGAGGGTACTGGCACTGTGTTGAATTGTAGTTTCACTGATAACACTGCAACAGATAATCGTGGTGGCGCAGTTTTCATCTATTATGGTCCATGTACTTTAACAAATTGTATTTTTAATGGTAACTCTGCAAAAAATGGAAGTGCTATTAGTAGTGAGACTAATCTTGCAGTTGCGGCAGATACCTGTATTTTCAAAAAAGATTCCGATACAACCTATCAAACACGTATCCTATCACCTACATTGAATGCAGATAATTTCACAACTGTCTATGGCTCAGGTGAGAAATTAACATTTGACTTAAAAACAAACTCAAGCATTCCTATAACCAATGGTAATATCTCAATAAGTGTGTACCTTAAAGACAATAACACTTGGGTTGGCAATTACAGTTGTATAAGTGGTGAAGGTTGGATTCCCGATTTGCCGGTTGGCTCTTATTATGCTATTTTTTCCACTGAATATGCTGGAGCCCAAGCAATCAACAGGACAGTAACAGTAACAATGCCTGATGCCAGATATTATATTAATGTGACTTCACTTAGAACCTCCGATAAAACCGTGAACATCACTGCAAAATCCAATATTCCAAAAAATCTTATTTGGAATGCTAAATTAGTGTTTATCTTACCAAACGGTACTGAAATCGCTGCGAATTATTCAGAAAATGAAAACTGGTGGGCATCATACACATTTGATGAATACGCAGTCTATGAAATCAATGCAAAATATTCCGGCTTGGATAATGTGGATGTTAGCAAGGGCAATTTAACCATTGTTGAATTTGACTCTGTATACTCCAGTCTGGCCCGTGAAATCGCATCCGGCGGAGATAATATTGTACTTAAATTTGACCACTACACTTATGATAATGGTTCCACTATCACTATTGGTCACACCTGTGTTATAGACGGTAGGGGTGCTGTCATTGATATGGCAGGTTCAAACATTCGCGCATTCTATGCAAACGTTGAAGTTACAATTAAAAATCTAACAATTAAAAACGTGAACTTTAACGGTGATGGGGGAGCAATATACTTTAATACTAATGGTCATGTGTCAAATTGTAATTTCATCAATAATAGAATAACTGGAGATGAAAAGAATGGTGGTGCACTTTACTTCAAGAAAAATGGAGATGTGTCAAATTGTAATTTCACAGACAATACTGCATCTTATAAAGGCGGTGCAATCTATTATCATGAGTCAGGGAGTACAGTTATTATTTCTCAGGAAACATTTGGTACAGTGAAAAATTGTACCTTCACTAGAAACACTGCAAAACAGGGTGGTGGAGCCATCTATTTCTATGGAACTCATTTGACTATGGAAAATTCTATTTTCACAGCCAACATCGCAGACTCTGATGGTGGTGCAGCTTTCATGGGCGAGGGCACTATAACAAATTGTACTTTTGTCGATAACAAGGCAAAAGGTGAATTCGGTCGTGGAGGAGCACTTAATTTCCTCTTAGTGGCCATTGTTTCTAATTCAACTTTCACAGGCAACTATGCAACCGAAGAGGGCGGTGCAATTTACATACCTCATGCGGGCAGCGTGACAAACTGTAAGTTTGATGGCAACTCTGCAAAAGAGTCTGCTGGTGCTATTTACTCTCATCGTGAGCAGGTTGCTGCTGACACCTGTATTTTCAAAACAAGTGCTGATTCAATAAATGCAAATATAATTATCCGTTCACCTACATTGAATGCAGATAATTTCACAAGTGTTCATGGCTCAGGCGATAAATTAGCATTTGACTTAAAGACAAACTCAAGCGTTCCTGTTACTGATGGAAACATTTCAATAAGCGTATACTTTAAGGACAATGATAATTGGGTTGGCAATTACAGTTGCATAAGCGGTGAAGGATGGATTCCAGAATTGCCGGTTGGCTCTTATTATGCTGTTTTCAACACTGAATATGCCGGATTTGAACCGATTAACAGGACAGTAACAATAACAATGCCTAATGTCAAGTATCATGTGAATGTGACTTCAATTGAAACAAACAATAAAACCGTGAACATCACTGCAAAAACAGACATTCCAAAAGACATTCTTTGGAATGGCAAATTAACATTCATCTTGCCGGATGGCACAAAAATCAATGCAACCTATGCTGATGGAGGCATCTGGTGGGCAGTACACACATTTGATGAATACAGTGTTTACGAAATCGGCGCCGCATATGATGGATTGAATAATGTCACCGTCAACAATGGAACAATTACAATAACCAAGGCGGATTCAACAATAACTCTGGAAAATATCACTTTAGCTTATGGCGAATCCATTAACGTAACTGTTACAACCACAGGATCTAAAGGAATCACCGCAAAGATTGGTGAGAGTGAAGTTGAGGTTAGTGGATTTGTAATTTCCATTCCTGTTTTGGATGTGGGCAATTACACTTTAACAGTAACAACAATGGCTGATGAAGACCACAATCCGGTAACTAAAACAGTAAACCTCACTGTAAACAAGGCGGATTCCACATTAACAGTAGATGATATTGCATGTGATTATGGCAGTCTCGTTTCGACTGTAGTTTCTATCACTGGTGCGGATGCGATTAACGCCAGTGTAGTTGGCCATCCTGAAGCTGTCGTTAAAGTGAATGGTACTAACATTACCGTTTCTGGCTTAAATGCAGGAACCTACACTTTAACCGTAACAACAATAGTTGACAAGAATCACAATAGCGCAACCAAGAACGCTACAATAACCGTCAATAAGATTTATGTAGCTTTAAATGTTAATGATGTTGTCTTGGATTATCGCGTCGCAGGCAATGTTACTGTTGTGGCTGAGGGAGCCACCGGCATTGTTGCCAAAATAGGTGAGAATGAACTTGTGGTTGATGGATATGTAATATCCATTCCGGCTTTAGAAGCAGGAACATACACTTTAACCGTAACCGCAATAGGTGATGCGAACTACAATAACGTAACCAAGAACGCTACAATAACAGTGAATAAAATTAAAACCGAAATAACCGGCTCTGCAATAACTGCCACATATAATGTCAACAAGAACCTAGTCATTACATTAAAGGACAGTAATGGCAAGGCTTTAAGTGGTGTTAAGGTAACTGTTAACTTGAACGGCGCTAAAACCTACACTACTGACAAGAACGGTCAACTTAAAGTCTCAACCAAGGGACTTGCTCCAAAAATCTACACTGCCAAGATAACATTCAATGGAGATGCAGTCTATGATAAGTCCGCTAAAGACATCAAGGTTACTGTTAAGAAGGCCACTCCTAAACTGACCGCCAAAAAGAAAACCTTTAAAAGATCAGTTAAGGTCAAAAAGTACAGTATTGTTCTTAAAGACAATGTTGGAAAGGCAATCAAAAAGGCAAAAGTCACAATCAAAATCGGCAAAAAAACATATGCTGCCAAAACCAACAGCAAGGGTAAGGCCAGCTTCAAAATCAAGAAATTGACTAAAAAGGGAACCTACAAGGCAACTGTGACATTTAAGGGAAACAAATACTACAACAAGGTAGTCAAAAAAGTCAAAATCAAAATCAAGTAATTGCTTCGGCAGTTACTTTATTTCTTTTTTTTACTCGATTCGTTATTGGTCGTCATGAACAAAGCTGTTTTTCCATGTGCTTTATCCTGCTTTCACGGATGATTGATATTTCACACATCTTGTAATGTAAATGAGACATGCTTAATCGTTCATGCAAGAATTGATGCACTTATTTATGGTCAAAAATTTCATGTATTCTTTTATAACAAATTGATATTATATTAATTATAAGTTGATATCTCATTCATTCTCATAATAGTTAGGTATTTATATGTTCAATGATAAATTTTTAGTTGTGTTTTAGAAATTTTAAACAAAAATCATGATTTTTCAGCATTGTTTGAATCTATAAAACATTTTTAGCATAACATTTTTCAGGAGTCAATTTAAAATGAGATACAGGAAACTAATGTTCATACTGGTACTGACCATTTTAATATTCGGTGCGGCCAGCGTCTGTGCCAGTGACATGAACGATACGGTGGTTGCCAGTGATGATGATTCGGCATTTGAATTGTCACAAGCAGATGCTGGCGATATGATATCTTCCGATGAAGATGAACTGATAGGTCAAAGAGAAAATGAACTCATAAATGAAGGGGATAACGGAACATTTGCCGAACTGCAAGCCGATATTAATGCGGCAGCAAATGCTTCGACATTAACATTAAATAAGAATTATGAATGCGAAGACGGTTTTGATACTGAAGGAATACTTATTAACAAAACTATTACAATCGATGGAAACGGATTTAAAATAGATGCACAGGGAAAATCAAGAATATTCAAAATACCTGCAGAAAATGTAATACTGAAAAACATAATTTTCATAAATGGAAATACAGATGAGTACGGTGGTGCTGTCTACTTCTCTCGTGCGGGTACTGTGACAAATTGTAATTTTGTTGATAACAAAGCAATTGGTGATTACGGTTATGGGGGTGCAATCTGCATCGAACGTGGTGCTGTGACAAATTGTAATTTCACTGGCAACTCTGCTGGACGTGGTGGTGGTGCTATCGAAATGACTTACGGTACTGTGGGCAATTGTAATTTTACAGATAACACCGCAAATGAGGGTGGTGCTTTCAGGTCAAATTCTGGTAATGTTTCAAATTGTCATTTCATTGATAACGCAGCAAATGTGGGTGGTGCAGTTTGCTTCTTTAATAAAGGTGCTGTGACAAATTGTAATTTTGTTAACAACTCTGCTAATCGTGGCGGCGCTATTTATAGTTATCAGCAGTTTAGTCCTGCTGATACTTGTATTTTTAAAGCAAACAGTGGTGAAAATGTAAATACGGTTATTCTTTCACCTGTTTTGAGTGTTGATAATTTCACAACTGTTCATGGCTCAGGCGATAAATTAACATTTGATTTAAAGACAAACTCAAGCATTCCCGTAACTGATGGAAATATCTCAATAAGCGTATACTTTAAGGACAATAACACTTGGGTTGGCAATTACACCTGTTTAAGCGGTGATGGTTGGACTGTAAATCTACCGGTCGGTTCTTATTATGCTATTTTCAACACTGAATATGAGGGATTCCAACCGGTCAACACAACAATAACAATTACTGCTCCTCATCATACATTTTGGTTTTTGGATAATATAATAAATGGCAATGACAATCCTGTGATTGAATTATCCAATGATTTTTATTTTGATCCTGATTATGATACTGCTTTTATAGGGGGTATTGAGATAAATAGGCCTGTTACAATAAATGGTAATGGCCATACCCTTGATGGTAAAGGTCAAGCATGTATCTTTTATGTTCGAGGCGATAATGTAACTATTAATAATGTCACTTTTGTCAACGGTAAATATGGTAGCAATGGTGGAGCAATATATTGGTATGGTGATAATGGTACGGTTTCTGGTTCTAGTTTCATTGGCAACAATGCAGGATTGTATGGTGGAGCAATATTCTGGAATGGTGTAAATGGAAATGTTTCCAATTCAATTTTTATAAATAATGCTGCAAATATGGAGGGTGATGCAATTTATGGTAATAGATATTTAATTGCGGATTATTGTTGGTTTGGTGGTAATGCAACTAATTATCTTGATTTGCCAATAGCTCAAGCCGCTTACTGTAATTATATATTGTTTTTAAATGCTACAGCCAATCCTAATGAGGTTCCAGCTTTCAACACATCTGAAATTGTCTTTAAATTATATCTTTATAATAAAACTTCTACTACTGGAGATATATCTGAATATGACAATACTCGCTTATTGCCGATTAATTTAACAATCACATCAACAAATGGTGATGTTGATATTCATACTGTTAATTTGGGAGATTCTATCAGATACACTGCAACTGGTGTTGGAGATGCTAGTGTAACTGCAACAATAGAGAATGTTGCCTGCACTATCGCATTGAATAACATTATGGCAAATCTTAACCTATCAGTTGAAAATCAAGTGGTAACTTATGGTGAAAATGCAACAATTGCTCTTAACTATATTCCTAATGCTACTGGAAAAGTCAACATTACTTTGACAGGCAAAAAAGGTACATTCACTTATACAAATCTTGATTTGAATGCAACAATTATGCTTCCAAAGGATATTCCTGCCGATGAATATAATGTTACTGTTTCATATTCAGGTGATGTTAACTTCTTTAATGCGACTGCAAATGCGACATTGACTGTAAACAAGGCAAATTCAACATTGACAATCAATGATAATGTTACCTTTGATTATAACACTAATGGATCCACTACAGTATCCTACACCCATGCCACTGGTGTTAATGCCAGTGTTGTTGGTCAGCCAAATGCAATTGTTGTTGTAAATGATACAACAATCACCGTTTCAGGTTTAAATGCAGGCAATTACACATTAACAGTTACAACAATAACTGATAAGAATCACAATAATATAACTAAGAACGCTACAATAACTGTTAATAAGGTTAATGCCACTTTAACTGTTGATGATGTTGTTTTATATTATGGTGAAACTAAAAACGTTACTGTGATTGTAGATGGTGCTTCTGCTATTACCGCTAAGATTGGTGAAAGTGAAGTTAATGTTACTGGATTTGTAATCTCTATTCCAGCTTTAGATGCAGGAACATATATCTTAACTGTAACTGCAATAGCTGATAAGAATCACAATAACATAACTAAGAATGCTACAATAACTGTAAATAAACTTAAAACTGAATTAATGGGTAATGCAATAACTGCAACCTATAACGTTAACAAGAATCTGGTCATTACCTTAAAGGACAGTACTGGTAAAGCTTTAAGTGGTGTTAGTGTAATTGTTGACTTGAACGGTGCTAAAACATACATTACTGACAGTAACGGTCAGGTCAAGGTATCAACCAAGGGACTTGCTCCAAAAGCATACACCGCCAAGGTAACATTCAACGGCAACACTAACTATGACAAGTCCACCAAGGATGTTAAAGTCACCGTTAAGAAGGCCACTCCTAAACTGACTGCCAAAAAGAAAACCTTTAAAAGGTCAGTTAAGGTCAAGAAGTACCGTATTGTTCTTAAAAACAATGTTGGAAAGGCAATCAAGAAGGCAAAGGTCACCATTAAAATCGGCAAGAAAACCTTCAAGGCCAAAACCAACAGCAAGGGTAAGGCAACCTTTAAAATCAAGAAATTGACCAAGAAAGGAAATTATAATGCTAAAGTATCCTACAAGGGCAGCAAGTACTACAATAAAGTGACTAAAAAAGTGAAAATCCGAATCAAGTAGATGCATCATGCATCTACACTATTTTTTTTATTTTAACTTATTTTTTTGAAAAACCCAATTTCTTAGTTTTTCCATGATTTGCTCATATAATATATATTCTTTGAATGATAGAATTCATATTGTATGTATATTTAATTTTTTTGAATGATCATTATTTTTCTTTAAAATTGATGGTGAAACCGTAAAGGAAATTTCAGAGCCAAGCTATATTGATGCTCAAACTAGATTGATGTAGTTTTTAGTTAGGCCTTTGATATTTGATGTTCATAGAATGCATTTGAAAATCAATCTTACAGAATTGTGGTGTTCTTGCAGTAGTATGTAAAAATTCCATCCAAAACTTTAATCGTTTGGAAAGCAAATATAAAATTAAGTTCATGTTTAAGTTTGAATGTTAAAATATTTTTTAAGATAATATGTTGGAGGATTAATAAGTATGAATGAAAAGGCTAACGAATATTCTTGGTTTCCGTTAATAGTTGTGGCTTGTGCTTCCTTTATTATAGTGTTGGACTCTTTCTTCATGAATGTTAGCATTTCTCGAATTGTTGTTGATTTGAATGCTGATGTTAGTACTATTCAAATGATTGTGTCGTTTTGTACTCTTATCACTGCTGCGTTGATACTGTTCAGTACCAAACTTCAGGACATAGTTGGTAAAAAGAAACTGTTTGTAATTGGTGCTGCACTTTTTGGTATAGGAATATTTGCTGCAGTATTAAGTTCAAGTGTTACAATGTTTTTTGTCGGATGGGCAGCGATTAAAGGTGTTGCTGCGGCATTAATGCTGCCTGCCATAGTTTCAATAATAAGCGGAATATATTCCGGCAGAAAGCGTACAATTGCTTTGGCAACTCTCGGGGTAATGGCAGGACTTGCAGATATTTCAGCTCCACTTCTTGGTGGGCTTATTACAACTTTTTTCAGCTGGAGATACACTTTCGCATTTGAATTAATATTCATTTTATTTATTTTAGTAATGCAAAATAAAATACCTGATTTTAAGCCTACTGAATCTAAAAGCGATCTTGATATTATTGGTGCTATACTTTCCGGTATATGTCTTCTTTTGCTTGTGCTTGGTATTTTGACTCTGACTAAGGATTTTGCTACCAGCATAATTGAGATAATTTTGGGATTGATAGTCTTAGCAATCTTTATATGGTTTGAACTCAAAAGAAAAAGGTCAGGCAAGGTGCCATTGCTTGATGTTGAATTATTTAGAGACAAAAATTTGCGTATAGGTACATCTATTAAGTTATTATATAATATTGTAATATCTGGAACATTTTTTGTAATGGTTCTGTTTTTCCAAAGTGTATTGCAGTTAAATCCATTCGATACGGGTTTGGCTTCACTTCCGTTTGTTATGGCTTTGTTTATTTTTTCATTGACCGCTCCAAAACTAGTAGGAAAACTGAATCACAAGACACTCATGGCAATAGGATGTATAATATCTATTGTTGGATGTCTGATTTTAAGTTATCAATTTAAATTAAATGTAAACATGCTGGATTTAATTCCGGGGCAGTTTTTACTTGGGACAGGTATTGGTTTTATGATGGCTTTAGCTGCGGATGTTGCATTATTCGATGTTCCTGCTGAAGGCCAAAATAACGCATCAGGTATTATTACAACTGGTGAGACATTAGGTTCCTCATTGGGTACAGCAATCATTGGAATAATTCTAATTCTTGGAGTTATGGGCGGTATTAGTACTGCAGTCGATACCTATGCGCCTGATTATTCAGGAGATGAACAATTCCATCAGGAGGTCTATGACTACTTCCAAAAATTAGACACTATAGAGGGACAAGATAGTATTGTTGTGGATACTGCAGATATAATTATTCAGAATGCAATGGCATCTGTAATGTATGGATTAGCCATCGTGTTAGTAGCTATTTTAATTATAACGCTGCGGATAAAAAATAAAAATATTAAAAAACAATGAGAGACAATCTCTCATTTGCCTTTTTTTTAAAATGGTTTGAGTGTTGGCAGAAATTATTTAGTTTTGATTTATTTTGTTTGCATGATATAGAATAAATTTTACTAAAAGTAGTAGATAATTTGAAGTGTGTTACGCCAACAGCAACATGAAGCTAGTTAAACGGAACCAAAAGTTGCATAATCCTGATTCTCCATTGCTGATTGGGGATGTTAATGAGGGAGATGTTGTAAAAGAGGTCAATGAGCCTAGCTATATTGATACACAAAGTAGATTGTTTTTATATTGTGGAATAAAACATATATTAATGCGGGTTTTTAATAACCTCCTTAAAAGGAGATTAATTATATTAATTATTAAAAAGAAATATCTATCTTGAAGTTTTTCTTAAAGATGGATAAATCATCCGATTTTTTAAAAAAGGGAAATCATGATATTGTTAAGTTTTGATATTGAGGAGTTTGATGTGCCCCGTGAGCATGGAGTCGCCTATTCGCTTGAGGAAGGCATGGATGTGTCGGTTGAAGGCACAAACATCATTCTGGATATCCTTAAAAGGAATGATGTCAGGGCCACATTATTCTGCACAGCAAATTTTGCCGAAAACGCTCCAAAAACAATGAATCGAATGCTAAAAGAGGGTCATGAAGTCGCATCCCATGGTGTTGATCACTTCGAGCCGAAGGAATCTGATTTTGCAAAGTCCAAGGAGATTTTAGAAAAAATAACGAACACTAAAATAAGGGGCTACCGTCAGCCCAGGATGTTCCCCGTCAAGGACAGTGAAATAAGGAGGGTAGGGTACGTATATAATTCATCCCTCAATCCTGCATTTATTCCGGGAAGATACATGAACCTGAACACTCCAAGAACATATTTCGAAAAGGAGGGTGTGGTTCAAATACCGGCTTCGGTAACTCCAACACTAAGATTTCCTCTCTTCTGGCTGTCACTGCACAATCTTCCTGAAAAGGTCTATCACTGGATGGTTCGCCGCACCCTAAAACATGACAGTTACTTCACGACATACTTCCATCCGTGGGAGTTCTATGAGCTAAAGGATCATCCGGAATTCAAGATGCCATTCATCATAAAAAGAAACAGCGGCCAAAAGATGGCGGAAAGACTGGACAATTTAATCGGGATGCTTAAAGACCAAAATCATAAATTCATCACATACAGTGAGTTCGCCGAATACACTCGTTAAAATAGGAAAAGACCAGTTTATAATTAATTTTTTTCAAAATAAACTTAACAAAATATTTAATATTCAATAACTAAAAATATTAATGTAGGTTTTATTATGGAATTCAACAGCAAGAATAAGGATATAATTGGAAAGGCTTTTTTCGCATTGAGTTTTATAATATTAATTTATATGTTTATAACACCACTCAACCAACTTATTTTGCATGTTGATGAGTATTTTACACTGACTATTGTCAATTTCAATGTGGGTGACCTCATAAACACCACTGCGGCGGATGTGCATCCTCCATTATATTATCTGATACTTAAGTTTGGCATGTATCTTTCCGGATTATTTGGAATCTCTTCCCATAACCTCTATGTGGTAAGGCTGGTTTCGATAATTCCATATCCAATCATCATGGCTATTTCATATTTAAAAATCAGAAAGGATTACGGATGGCTGACTGCAGGACTCTTTACGTTCTCACTAGGAATCATGAGTGAGTTTTTCTTGTATTTCCTAATAGCAAGAATGTACAGCTGGGCAATACTGTTCATTCTGATAGCTTTCATCTATACAAAGGAAATTTTCACTACTGGAAAGATAAAATACTGGGCGATTGTTACTGTTGCATCTGTATTATGTGCGTATACTCATTATTTTGCAGCTATTTCTGCAGTGTGCCTTTATTTGATTATAATATATTATGTGATTGCTAAAAACAGGAGTCAGATTAAGCATCTGTTCATTTCGATTGTGGCGGCAGTTCTTTTATATTTGCCTTGGGTTTTCACTCTTTTAAATCAGTTGACTGCTATCCACAAGGGATTTTGGGTTCCTAGAGTTAGATTTGATACACTTATCCAGTCCGTGGGGTACTATGCTCATTGCGGCGATTCCATATTTGCAATCATTGCAATTATAATTCTGATTGCTATCGCATACATGTATAAAAAGCAGCTCAAGGAAAAATACACTCTGGACAACTTTTATATTCTAACAGGCTTTGGAGTTTATATCGGAACAATCGCATTGGCTCTTATTGTGTCTTTAACATTCAAATCTATCCTGCTTGCAAGGTATTTGATGCCTGCTGCAGCGGTTCTATGGCTTGCAATTTCAATCCTAATCAGCAAGATTGAAGACAAAAAGACAATGATATGTTCATTTGCCCTTATCTGTCTGCTTCTGATTGCGGGAACCGCACACATGGTAAACACCAACATGACGGTATATAATGAGGGCTTGACTAAAGAAAATGTCTTTAATCAAATCACTCAGGATGAAAATGCATCACTTGTCCTGGCCAGGCTGAATGGAGTGATATACTTCCTGGACTATTCCGACAGGGTCGACACCTATTGCGTAAGATATACCTATGTCTTTGGACACAAGATGGATGAGCTGCATGATACATTCAACTTCACAGACACGTCGGAAAATGATATCTCGGCCCTTGTCAAAAACAATACTGACAGACATTTCTACCTGGTTAACATAATGACATGGGGAGACCTCAATCTGGATTCTGAAATCAACAAGACCACCTTGCTCTCCGATCAGGGAATTGAGATATCCAAACTGACAGTCAACGAAACAAGGAAGTGACCTGTTTGGGATTTACTCCTTTGTAAATTAAAAAGAACTGCATATCCATTACAACGAGCTAATCCTTAAAGACAATCAGTTTTGAGAATATGTAGTTTAAAATTATCACGATGATTTGAACTATGATTTTTGATATGGAACTGTCAAAGACAAGAAGGTCGATGAATGTATACATCAAAAGCATATCCACAACCCCGGAAAATATTCTCCCTCCGAAAAAGAGAGACATCTCCTTGAGGATATTGGGGCTCTTGCTTTCAAACACCCAAATCCGATTGGTTATATAGGCAAATAGCACTGAAAGAAACCATGCTATAGCGTTTGAAACCAGATAATTGATGCCAAGCATATTTGCAAAGAAGAAATAGCTTATGAGATTGACGAAAAAAGTGAATGCTCCAAAGACCACATACAGTATCAGTTCCCGGTCAATCTTTATCCAATCACTCATCATTGATATTTGTCTCCTTAACAATAAAAATTGGACGGTTTTTTGTTTCCTTGTATGTCTTTTCCAAGTATTTTCCAAGTATTCCAATTGAAAGCAATTGTATACCTCCCAAAAGCAATATTGTACACATTGTTGTTGCAAAACCCTGGACAGGATCTGAATAGATGAGATATTTCACCACAATAAATGCAAGGTAAATAAATGCAAGCACTGAAATTATCGCTCCCAGAAATATGGATATCGAGAGGGGGACTGTCGTAAATGCAACAATGGCCTCAATGGAATATTTAAACAGCTGCCAAATTGACCATGTGCTGTCTCCCGCAACCCTTTTCACGTTTTCATATTCAATCCACTTGGTTTCAAAGCCAACCCATTGGAAAATCCCCTTTGAAAACCTGTTGTATTCGCTCAACTCAAGCACCGCATCGCTGACCTGGCGTGTCATCACACGGAAGTCGGTTGCTCCCTCCACCAGATTCAGGCTGGAAACGGCATTGAACAGCTTATAGAAAAAACGGGATCCCAGTTTATTGACTGCGGGTTCACCTTTTTTTGAAACCCTTTTTGCAGCTGCAACATCATAGCCCTCAGATATGGCCTCAATCATTTCAGGCAGAAGGTTTGGGGGGTGCTGAAGGTCAGCGTCCATGACACATACCAGATTGCCTGTGGCGTTAATAAGGCCGGCATAGATTGCAGATTCCTTTCCGAAATTTCTTGAAAATGAGATATACTTAACATTCGGGTTTGAATCTACCAAATTCCTTATTATTTCCAGTGTACTGTCGCTGGAGCCGTCGTTGATAAATATAACTTCATAATCAAAGTCAACTAATGTCTTTTGAAGGTCATCCAAAAATATTGTAACAGATTCCTCTTCATTATAACACGGCACAACAATACTCAAAAGATCCATATTAAAATGTTTATCGATGTTGTTATAAATTAATTTCTAAAAAAATATGATTTTGATGGTGTTGAAACATTTCATCATAGACTTGAACGGTTGTGCTTGTGAGATTAAAAAGGTGTTTAGCCATGTATTGTATGAACCATTTTTAGAGGGAAAGTTAATTTATATTCGGTTCCGTTTCTGTATTCCACCAATTCAATTTTGCCGTCCAATTGTTTGGTGAGGCTTTTAATGATTGTGCAGCCGAGATTTTTAGAAATGTTTTTAGGATCTTCAATGCCCACACCATTGTCTTTGAATGTCATTTGGGCAGTATCTTCATCGATTTTAGTTATAATCTTAGTAATCTTCTTATTTTTAATGGTTTCATCTGGGAATGCATGTTGTAGGGCATTCATAATCAATTCATCGATGATTAATAATAATGGGGTGATAACTTCAATTGTTAGATTGATGTCTTCATCAACTTTGGATTCAAATTCGACGCTATCGTTAATGCTGACTAAATTTCTAATTTGATTGTCCTGGTCTTGCATGAAATCGTTTAGATTAATGTTTTTAAAGTCCTGGGTATTATATGTCTTTTCATGCAATAGCGCAAGTGAGGTTAGTCGTGCCTGCATATGGTCGATGATTACCTCCGGTTCGTTGCGGTATACTTTTCTTTCTAAATTCAGAAAACTGTTGAGAATCTGGAGATTGTTTTTGACTCTATGATGGACCTCTTTTATTAACACGATTTGATGTTCATTGGATTCGCGCAATTCTTTCTGCTTATTCATTTCATCGGTGATGTCTGCTAAAAATCCGAGGCTATGATTCTTTTTGCTAAATTCAAAGCGTTCAATGTACAGTTCACAGATTTTCTGATTATTTTCATCCCCATCGACATTATATGTGAATGTTTCATCAATTCTGTCCACTTCTCCTTTAACTAATCGGATTATCTGTTTTTTTGTTTTCTCTTCAACGATATTGTTGATAACATCAAGGGAGTGAACATAATCTTTTGGATTTTTATTTATGAAATAATAAAATCCTTCTGAAAATTCAAAATGTTTTGGATTCAACGGTTCGATTAACAATGCCAGTTTCTTGCTGTTTTTAAAGCCCTGCAATAGGAAGTCAACAGGTTTTGTCATGGATTTTTTGGAATATTGGGTTACATCGTTAAATAAACCGTAACGGCTGATCAGGTTTCCGTTTTCATCGAAGTTAGAATATAGGTTAATTTCAAGATACTTCAAGGTTCCGTCTTCGGTTCTGATTCTGATTAGGTCTTCATGATGGCTTGTGTCAGTATCCATAATTTTTAAGATTCTTTCAATCAGTTCCTTGTCTTCTGGAATGGCAAGGTCAAAAACAATGTTGTGATAATCGTCATAGTCCTCCCTAGGACGATTTATGATGTTGTATATTCCCTGTGTCCATGTATATTTTCCATCAATTCTGCGGTAACTTCCAGTTTGTGTGAAGTATTCCATCATGTTGACTTTGTCCTCGGCATACTGAATTTTTTCAAATTCGTCGGAAGTGCCCCTGTCGGTGTTGATGTGGTCTGCTAAAATGAATATCCTGTTCATTTCATAAATGATCTTGACGATGGTGATTTTGGATAACTTTTCCACACCGTAATAGAAGACATGTATCACTTTGGTTTCTTGAGATTTATAGACTTCATGAAGAGATTCGTGAAAGATTTCATAAAAAACCGGTGAGACCTTGCTTAATAATCTTCCTCGCACATCATCCAATTGCAGATTTCCTCGATTAAGTATGAAGTTTCCCGCTGATTTGATTATGTAATCATTTCCGTCGTTATGGGGTATTAGAATGTTTACATCCATGGGGATATTGCCCATGAGCTGTGGAAATGGAACTTCATCGACATGGAATTCAAGGGGTGTCGGATTATATAACTCTTTTTCATTGATATCATAAATACGAAGTTCTTCAATATTTTCTAATCTTCTATAATCCTTATACATTTTCATTTAAATTACCCTACCGCTTTTCTTTACTGACTAAAAGTAACTCCATACGGATGAAACAGCCTGTCGATTAAAAATTATTATATATTATTAATTTATTAATTGTAGTATTTAAATTGATGATAAATCAAGCCATGGTGAATTGTAAAATATGAGGATAAGTATTTTTTAAGAAAGACAAAAAGATAATATGAGAATAGAATAATCAATGAGGGAAATACCATGAAAAATTACTCCTGCAGCAATTGTGGAATTATAAACTGCAAACGCCAAGATTCTGAATATCCTAAATTCTGTCCAACAAAAGAATTAACAAGTGATGAAATAATAGAAATTGAAAAACTTTACAATGAAGACAACAACAAAGAGATATCCCGGATATCTGCAGAAATAGAAGAGGAGTTCTACTGCAAATACACAAGGGTAGAAGAAATCATAGAATTCGCCAAAAGACTAAAAATGAATAAGATAGGAATAGCTGCCTGTGTAGGGCTAATGGAAGAAAGCAGAACATTTGCTAAAATCCTTGCCAAACACGACTTTGAAGTGTATTCCGTAGCATGTAAAGTCGGAGCAATGAAAAAAACAGAAGTTGCTGGGCTGGATGATGAAAAAACATGCGTAACTGGAAATATAATGTGCAACCCGATACTGCAGGCTAAAATACTCAATAATGAAAAAACAGACCTTAACGTAATAATAGGGTTATGCGTAGGTCATGACAGTCTTTTCTATAAGTATTCTGATGCTTTATGCACAACCCTTGTAACAAAAGATAAAGTGCTCGCACACAATCCTGTGGGAGCGTTATACCAAACAAACACATATTACAAGAAGCTGATGAAAAGGGATTAGGTCAAATCTTCAATTTGATTCATAGATCCTTTTGCCGCCATGGCCTCCGAAGATTTGCCATTTTCCAGTGTTTAATTTATTGAATAATTCATTTCTTTCTTCTCTACAAAGGTCAGAATCAAAATCAACAGAGGTCATTAAAATTGGAGCATATCTATTGTATTCCGCCTGTTTGGAAATCATGTCTTTCATATTTATAAAAATGTCTCCGGTAAATGCAATTCTATGTTCAAAATCAATTAGAACAGATTCGCCCGGAAGATGGCCTCCTTTTCCTTCATAAAGACTAAAATGCAATTCCCCAAAATCAAAAACTCCAGTCTGTTCTAGAGGTTTTGTTATTGTTCGTTCATCTCCTACAATCTGAATTTTTTGAGGGGAAACGGGTTTATAAGAAGTTAATATATTGCAAATGCGGATATATGGTTTGTGAAGTGGATTTTTTTCACGGAAATTGCTTTTATTGTTATATTCTGATTTCAGTGATTCTGCACTTTTGCTGCTGGCATGGACAATGTCAAAAAGGGGCAGCAGTCCGCAGTGGTCGACGTCGGCGTGGGTTATGAATGCCTCTTTTGAAATATTGTCAAAATCAGGGATGATTTTTCTGATGATTGAAAGCATTTCCTCTTCATAGCAGGCATATCCGGTATCAATGAATAAGTGCTTTCCATTGCTTTTAATGATTGCAATGTTGCTTCCGCAGGGAGGTTCGATAAGTCTTATTTCGCTATTTTCGGTTATCTTGTGCTTTGTTATTCTTGGTAGGAAATTCTTTCCTTTTGAGGCCGCAATGATTTCTGTAAATCGGCTTATGCTGTCAAAGGTATGGAACGGCAAAACCCCGCTTTCGTTAAGCATTTGCATCACAAGGTTTGTATTGATGATGAGTTCATTTTTGGATTCATCTGAGATATCCATTGTGGATGATATATGATTAACAAAGTTGTTGTAAAAAAAGCTATTGTCATAAATCTTATTGGCGTAATCCGAATTAATTACTTTAATTGGACATAATTCGCTTGCTTTTTTGATGAATGTGTTGACATTTGCTTGGTTTTCAACAACGAGGCCCATCTTAAAGAACTGGAATTCCTTATCTGTCTGTTGGGAACTGATATATGTAATGTTGAAATTAAAATCACTGATTAGCTCTAAAATTGGTGTAACGGCACCCGGGATATCTTTAAGCTTAAATTCAAGTAGCACTACATCGCGATGATCCAAATCATGGCGGATATAACCTATTGACATTAATTCCTGAGTCGCTTTTTCAAGACTTTCAGGGCTTCCTTCAACATCGATAAATAATAAATGGGAATCCACAGATTTGTTATAGCTCACGCGAGTAATGTTTATGTCCAGTTCGGACAAGCATTTGCTTGCCTTTAAAAATGCGCCGATATGATTGGGCATTTTTGTAATATATGTCTTATTCATGTCACCACTGTAAAATATTTTTGCTTTAATTTTATTTGATTGTTAAAAATCTTTTTTACAATAGTATTTATTTTAGTTATTATTGTTAATGGTTTGTATGCATTTGTTTAATGTTCATAATGCAATTTCTTTATCTTTAATACTGGGGTGTTTCAAACCATAATCTCGCAGAAATCAAAGAGGCAAATGAGATTTTAAAAGAGGCAGGATTGAAGCTCGGAGCTGTTCAAAACCATTACAGTCTGCTCAATCGTTCATCTGAAGATTCAGGAATCCTTGAGTACTGTAAAGAGAATGACATAATCTTTTTCTCATACATGGTTTTAGAACAAGGTGCATTATCCGGCAAATACGACACTGCCCATCCTTTCTCTGAAGGATCAGACAGGGCAAATGCATATGGTGAAAGCTTAGCCGAAATTGAGGAGTTAAATAAGGCAATTGCAGAAATTGCAGAAAATCACAATGCAAAAGTTGCACAGTTGCCTATTGCATGGGCAATAGCCAAAGGAACACTTCCAATTGTTGGAGCAACCAAGGTTCACCATGTTGAAGATGCGGCCGATGCGGTAAACATTGAATTGAGTGATGATGAAATTAAGACAATGGAAGAATTGGCAGATAATGCCAATGTCAATACAATAAGGATTTGGGAAAAGGAAATGAAATAATCTCTTTTCCTTACTTTTTTTCTATGGTTTGTGGCATTTTTGCCACTATAAATATTATAATATTAATGAACAAATAATTTTTCATGGCACTTGAAGAGAAATTGTATGCAAATCAATTTGAAAGAAACATTGTGGGCAGTGCAATTAAATCCCTAAGCAATAAATGGACATTTTACATTTTGAAGGATTTGTTTTTGGGAAAAAAGCGTTTTACACAATTTCAGGAAAATCGTCCAAATCTGGACAATAAATCTCTTGCAAGATGCCTTAAATCAATGGAAAACAACAATCTAATTGAAAAAAAGATTAATGATCATGAAACAGAATATTTCTTAACTTCAAAAGGAATGAAACTAAATAGGGTATTGTATGAATTAATCATATTTGCTTTGGATACCCATGAGGGAGATTTCTACACGGATGATGAGATTACATTTATAAAAGAAACTTATATTGATATTCTTGACTTAGATGAGTGATGATATGTTGGATAAAAAAATTGTTTTGGTGCTGATTTTCATTGTAGCAATATTGAGTATTTCTGCAGCCAATGCATCTGAAAACAGGAATAACGCAACCGGTGTAGTCGTTAATAATGAATCAATAAGTGACAGTATGTCTATATTCAATGAATCCGCTGCTTCAAATGGAAGTGCCCAAACAGAATTGACCAAAAGCAATTCAGCGGAACCTGAATCGATTTCACTGTCTGTTTCAAAATTATCAACAACATACGGATCAGGCAAATATTTCAAGGTAAAAGCGATTGACAGCAAAACTAAAAAACCTGTTGTGAATGTTAAACTTATTTTAAAAATATATTCCGGTAAAAAATATAAAAAAGTCACTGCAGCAACTGATTCCAATGGAATTGCAAAATATTATGCATCTAATTTAGGCATTGGCACTCATAAAGTGACAATAAATGTTAAAAATTCTAAAAAGTTCTTATCAAAGATTAAATATAGTTCGATTAAAATATCAAGGGCCAAACTAAAAATTTCAGCTCCAAAAATCACAGGATATTATAAGGAATCTAAAAGGTACAAGATTGCGGTTAAAAATAGGGAATCCAAAAAACCGATGAAGAGTATTAAAGTAATGATAAAGGTTTTCACAGGTAAAAACTATAAGAAGTACTCTTTGAAAACGGATAAAAAAGGGATTGTGAGTTTCAACATGAAATCATTGCCTAAAGGCAAACACAAGGTTGTTATCAATATTAAATCTACATCTAAGGTAAAATCAGCTGTTTTAAAATCATATATCCGAACTATTGCTCGTTCAAATGTAATAAACCTTAAAGTCAATAATCATGTTTTAAAGGTGAAATTGGAAGATAATTCCGCTGCAAAAGCACTGATGAACAAGCTAAAGAAGGGTGATGTTACAATTCATGCTGAAGATTATGGAGGATTTGAAAAAGTTGGGGATTTGGGCTTTTCACTTCCGAGAAGCGACAAATACATAACCACCTCTGCAGGTGATATCGTGCTTTATGAGGGTGATGAGATATCACTATTCTATAATTCAAATTCCTGGTCTTATACAAAACTGGGCAAGGTACAGAATATTAAAGATTTGAAGAAGATTTTGGGAACTGGCGATGTAAAGCTGGTTTTAAGTTTAAAATAACAGTATTTTGGTGATATGATGTCTTTCATTAAAAAAATTTGTTTTGTAGTCATATTGAGTTTAATTGTTTGCACTGCGGTTAGCGGAGATGATAGTATGGATGATTTAGTTAAAGTCAAAATCAATGATGAGGTATTTGATGTTAAATTGGAAAACAATTCTGCCACACAGGATTTGATTAAAGAACTGAAAAAAGGCAACATCACAGTCAATGCATCCGAATATGGCGGTTTTGAAAAAGTGGGAGATTTAGGCTTTTCACTTCCAACAAGTGATGAAAATATTGGTACCTCTCCAGGAGATATTGTATTGTATCAGGGAGATAAAATATCCTTGTTCTACGGCTCCCATTCATGGAGCTATACAAAACTCGGTAAATTAGATAATGTTGACTCCAATAAGCTAAAGGAAGTTCTGGGGTCAGGTGATGTCACATTGGAATTCACTTTAAAATGATTATAGATTTCATCAAATAATATAAAAGTGGCTATAATGATAACAAAAGAATGGGATAAGGTTTTTTTCAAGTGAAAATGTAAATCATGAAAAGATAACATTCAAAAATAGATATTGAATCACTTTGGTTCAGATTTTAGAAAAAAAGAAAAAAATAAAGGATATTGTCATTTAATATTCATAGAATCCTTTACCTGCATTGATACCAGTTTCACCTGCATCTATCTTTTCTTTAAGTTTCAGGGCAATTTTTCCCTGGGTTGTCTCAGGGTCTTTGGATCTAGGGTCCATCAGAATGATGTTATATGCAGTTACAAGACCTACGATATCTAAAATTTGGAACGGTCCATTTGGGGCACCGGTAGCAACTCTCCAAGTTAAATCAATTGTTTCCGGTTCTGCAACTTCTTCAGCCCATAAGGCCTGTCCTGCAGATAAGAACGGAACGAGCAATGAATTAAGTACGTATCCAGGTTGTTCTTTCAAGACTTTAATTGGAATCATGTTGATGTCTTCTGCAAACTGGACAATGGCATCAAAGTATTTTTGTTCAGTTCCTGGATGTGGCATGACTTCTGCAGTGTTTTGGGCCCATATGTTATTTGCGAAGTGGAAGGCAAGATATTTCTCAGGTCTTCCGGTGTGTTCTGCAAATTGGCTTGGAAGTAAAGTGGATGAGTTTGTCACAACAATTGTTTTTTCTGGAAGATATTTTGCTAACTCCTCATAAAATGGAATTTTTTGATTAGGGTCTTCTGCAATTGCTTCAATTACAAGGTCAGCATCGTCCACTGCTTCTTCATAACTTGTAGTTAATTTCAGACTGTCAAATGCTTTTTGAGCTTGCTCTTTTAAAGAATCTATCTCTTCGTTGCTTAGGTCAGTTTTTTTACTGAATCCTCTGCAGTATGCAGTTTTGTCCGTTTTCATTTGTTCAAGTGTGCCTAAATAGATGTTTAGTAATCTTTCAAATTTAGGTTTGGCTCTTTCAATTGAACCTTCACTTCTTAACCAAACTGTCACATCGAATCCGCAGAATGCAGATTGATAAGCAATTTGACTTCCGAGTACTCCTCCGCCAGCTACTACAACTTTTTTAATATCCATTTAAATCACCATATAAATGTATGAATTATATTCTATTAAAAAATTAAAAAAACTAAATATAATTCGTTACTTATTATTATACATATTTAAAATATTTAAAATTTTTTAAATGATTCTATATTTGAATTATAGTTCTAGAAATCTTCAGTTGAATAGGTATTTGGTAAACGGTGATGGTCTGAATGTCAGAATAGTCAGGGTAGGAAACATCATGGCAAGATATTCAGGCGGTTTGTTCCAGAAAAACTTTGATACAAATGCATTTTTAGGAGAACTGAGAGCAATTAAAAATATTCAGACCATTACAGAAGATATGAATAATGACGAAATTGAAATGAGTCCTATTGACTATGTTGCAAAAGCAACTTTGGCTTTAGCAAAAACTCCTAATGAAAGTAGGGTATTTAACTGTGTAAATCCAAATATAATAGTGACATCATCGAAGCTTTAAACTCATTCGGTTATGACATTAATCTTATTTAGATGATGAATTCATTGACATGCAGGGGCAACATGGATGAAAATATCCGGGGATTAATAATTTCGACATGTCAATTGATGAGTTGTCTGAAGATGAGTATGATGAAGAATTGGATGAATTTATTGTCAAGACAGATCAAACTAAAGAAATTCTTCATTCATTAGGTATCGATTGGCCTATATTGACTCAGGATTATTTTAGAAGTCTAATAAATTATTTAAATAAATTTAATTACTTTGAATGAAAAGGTGGAGTTTATGGAAAAGGATATTATAGCAAACATTAAATTTAAGGAATTGCTGCTGCCAACTTTGCTGATTGCAATGGCATTAAACATTTCCGCAGTTTTTGATTCGTTTTTTGTATCTTCCTTAATTGGTGAGAGTGCATTGGCGGCAATTCAAATTTTTGAACCGGTAGTATTATTTATAACAATTTTAGAATGGTTGTTTGGGTTAGGTGGTCAGATATTATCTTTAAACTGCAAGGGAGAATTTGATGAATATGGAAGCAATAAGTATTTCACTATAGCTATTGAAAGTACTGTAATAATATGTATAATAATGGTGATTGTATGCAGTCTCTTTGCTGATAGCTTAATTAACATTTTACATCCTCCGGCTGGTGTTTTGCCTTATGTTCAGCAATATGCTCCATTTTTATTCCTATGTTTCCCAATATCCACTGGATTGGGGGTATTATCTCAGTATATTCGTGTAGACGGACAGCCAAATTTTGCATCTTATCTAATCATCATTGCTAATGTGATTAATATCATATTGGATTATGTATTTCTGGCTCACTTCCACATGGGCATCGGGGGAGCCGCATTGGCCACATTAATCGGTTATTCAGTTGCTTTAATCATTTCCCTGAAATATCACTTTGACCCTAAAAGGACATATAAATATCTCCGTTTAAAAATCAGCATTAAGGAATGGTTTGGATCCGCTTATAAAATTTGTAAAACAGGTTTCCCAAATGCAAGTACCGGTTTATTTGAGGTTTTCCTGGTTTACATTATCAATAGGATTCTTACAGTTTACTTAGGGGAAATAGGATTGGTTTCATACACTGCATGTATGGACTCTCTTTTGATTGTCAGCATACTGATTGTAGGTTTAATTGAGACATTCTCCTCCATTATTCCGGTATATTACTCACAGCATGACTATAAAAATGTCAAATATCTGTTTAAAAAAGCGGTCATGATTGCGTTGATTGTTGCGGTTGCATTTACAGCAATCCTGTGGATTGTGCCGGATTTGTTCCTGATGCTTTATAAGCTGAATCTCTCTCCAAATGTTGAAACATTCAGATTCACACTTAGAATATTCTCATTATGCTTTATTCCTTCAGTATTTGCTACAGTGTTCATATTCTATTATGAAGCAATCGAAAGGAGTGCAATTGCAACAGCTTTATCTGCAATAGCAATGTTTGTAGGACCATTATCAGCAATATTCGGATTGATGCCAGTTATGGGAATCAACAGTGTTTTCATTTCCTTTGCAGTGGCAAATGTAATGACAATTATTGTAGCAATCCTTTATGTTAAAGTTGTTGAACGAAGGGAACCTCAATATGGTGGATTTCTCATATTCAGAAAAGATTTAATCCCTCTTACGCAAAACTTCAATTTGCAAAACAGAAATGAGAAAAATGAAGTGACCAATCACTTAATGTCTCTTGACTGTAAGGAGGAGGAATGCAAAAATGTTGAGTCCATATTGAATTTCATATTTGACAATAATAATGAGGATGTTGCCGTGGAGGTTCTTGTCATTGACTATGAGGACAATATTACTGTAAACATTAAATATACAGGTAAGGAAGGTTTATTTGAGGAAATCAAAAAAGAGGTTTGTGATGATGATAACCTTAAATTTACAAATGTATTGGGTTTCAACAATATAAAATATGAAATTAAAAAAAGTTAAGGTGCAATTCCCTAATAACTAAATAATTTCCTCTGCATTCACTAAAACTAAAAAAACATTAAAATATTAGTATGCCTGCCTTTGTAATTCATCATGAATTATATAAGGAAGGCATTCTTGCATTTTTAAGATAATTTAAAAATTATCTTTTATTATTTTTTTAATATTGAACTTGAATTTATTTGAAAAAAATTATTTATAAAATATTTGAAATATATATTATTATAATAAATAAATTTCAGGTTTGATATAAATGAGTTATAACACAGATGATTCTTTTAAACAATATTCATCAAAAATATGGGTCAATTTTGATGAATCAACATTAATTTCCCCAAATCTAACTGGTGAAAAAGAGAAGGGATTAATCGAAAAATCGGAATATGAAATTAAAAAAGAAAATCTGATTGAATTTGCAGAGTCCAATTCAATTTCAATCAATGTTATGTTATTGGCGGGTTTAACTTTAACACTCAACAAATTTAATTTTTCAGATGAAGCATTAATATTCAATCAGAATAATGTTCCATTTGCCGCCAAATTCGAAAACAGGCAGATATCCATCAGGACATTTTTAGAAGAAATTAATGAGGAGTATAATGTTTCATTGAAATTCGATGAATGTTATGATGGTGAGGACTTTCCTTTAAAACCCGAATTTTATTATGCTTTTGATGAAGATTTAAAGTCAGATGTCGAATATTCCAATTATTTAAGAATTGTTGAAAATGATGAAAACGTTTTATTGTCATTATTTTACAATAATGAATTATATACAAAGGAGTTTATTGATTTATTCTTATCAAGCCTTGAAAAAATCATTAATCTGATGATTGATTCAGACATTGATGAAACTGACATCTGTGACATTGCTCTTGTAAATGAGAAGGAAATCACTTTTGGGGAAGTGAATCTTCCACTTATCCATAAGCGTTTTGAAAGACAGGCAATTGAAAAGGGAGATGAAGTGGCTCTTGTTGCATGTGATTCCACCTTAACTTACAATCAATTAAATGAAAAGGCAAACATCATTGCAAATTCATTAATAGAAAAGGGAATCGAACCTAAAAGCAATATTTTAATCAAGCTTTCAAGAAACAGCAATTTGATTGCATCTATTTTAGCTATCCTAAAAGCGGGATGTGCATTCATTCCGATTGACCCGGATTATCCTCAAGAAAGGATTAATCACATTTATGAAAACAGTCAGGCGGATTATATCATCTCTGAAGAATCTGGAGAAAACTCATTGGACATTAAAGATTTGCTTGAAGGGGACACTACTGATAATCCTGATGTTGATGTCGGCGCTGATGATTTGGCCTATATAATCTACACTTCAGGATCCACTGGAATTCCTAAGGGCGTAATGATAACTCATAAGAATGTATGTAATCAGGTTGAACACAATCCTTTGGTGAATTATAGAAGCATATTAAGCATCGCAACAATTTCATTCAACATGTCTTTACATGATATTTTGACAGGAGTAACCAACGGCATTAAATTAATCTTTGCAAGCGATTTGGAAATAAAAAACATTGTAAATCTCATTGGCCTAATTAAGGAACAAAATCCTGAAATTATGATAACTACTCCATCCAGACTGCTTTCCGGTTTTGAAATCGATGAATTCAATGATGCAATTTCATGTTTTAAAGCAATTGTTATGGGTGGGGAACCATTCTCCCTTAAAGTATTCAATCTAATTAAAGAAAACGGTGATATTTCCGTATTTAATGGTTATGGACAAAGTGAAGCGGTGGCGGGAACACATTTTAAAAAGATAACCGACCCAAATAATATAACCATAGGTAGGGGCTTAGAAAATTCCATTTCTGATGTCAGAGATATTGACGGAAAATTGGTGCCTGATGGAGTTATGGGTGAATTATGCATTGGGGGGCCCAATGTTGGAAAAGGATATTATAATCTGGATGAAACAAAGGATGTTTTCATTGAAATCAATGGAATTCCCTACTGTAAAACTGGAGATTATGCAATCAAAACACCTGACGATGAATTTATTATTAAAGGAAGAAAGGATAATCAAATCAAATTAAGGGGATTGAGAATTGAGATAGATGAGATTAAATTTAACATTGGCAACTACCCAAACATCAAGGAAAACGTTGTTGTAGTTAAGGAAATAAACAACAACTCTCACTTATGTGCATATTATGTTGGCGATGGCGAAATTGATAAAGCTTCGCTGAAAAGTTATTTAAGTGAAAAATTGGCCAATTATATGGTTCCAACGGCATTCATGCAGCTTGATGAAATTCCAAAAAGTCCAAACGGCAAAGCGGATTTGAAGCAATTGCCTGAACCTGAACTGGAATTTGAAAATGTTTCTCCTGAAAGCAGCACTGAAGAAAAATTATTTGAAGTGCTTTGCGACTTTTCAAAAACTGATGGTTTTGGTGTTACAGATGACCTGTATGCCCTTGGATTCACATCATTATCATTAATGAAATTCAATGCGGCGATTTATGAAAGGTTCAATATTAATCTGGACATCACTGAACTATTGGAAACTCCTACAATACGCCACATTGCCAATTGTATTGAGATTGCGGAGTTTGACGAGGGTTTAAATGAACTGATTGAATCCTCAAATGACATTACATTTTATCCATTGATGGACAATCAGCTGGGGGTGTATTATGAATGCGCTCAAAATCCTGATGAGGCCCAATACAATCTTCCGACTCTAATCAGGTTCGATAAGTCAATCGATGCATTAAAATTAAGGGATTCAATTATTAAAACAATTGATGCATATCCTTATCTTAAAACAAGAATAGTCCTTCATGAGGGGCAATTGATGCACAAGAGGGATGATTCGATAGCTGTCGAAGAAATTCCAATCGTTGAAATAGATGACATTTCTGATAAGGAAATAGAAAAAGAAGATGTCAAAAGATTTGAATTATTGGATAATCAGCTGTTCAGAGCCAAAATATATAAAACTAATGATGAAATAATTTTATTCTTTGATATTCATCATATAATATCCGACGGTGAATCTGTTGGAGCATTATTCAGTAACATTGCCAATGCATACAATGGCAAAGAGATAGAAAAAGAAGTCTGTAACGGTTATGTCTGTTCTCTGATTGAAAATGAAGACAAGGGCAGCGATGAGTATGCCGCCAGCGAAAGGTATTTCCGTGGCCAGTTGTCAAAAGAAGTTGACTCAACCATTTTGACTCCTGATTTGAGCAATGATGAAAACATTGCCAGATTGCAATCCATTTCTGAAAATATCGATTTGAAATTAATAAAAGAATTCTGTGCAGATAAAAGAATTTCGCCGAACATTCTGTTCATGGCAAGCACAATACTGGCATTGAATAAGTACACATTCACCGATAAGACATTGCTGACTACAATTTTCAACGGCAGACTGAATTCTAATTATAAGAACACTCAGGCATTTCTAGTCAAAACCTTGCCGATTGTCTCCATTAATGATGAGAGAAACATCTCCGTCAGGCAGCTTTTCAATCAAACCGAGGAGATTTGGAAAAATGGAATCAGACATAGTAATTACCCATATATCAAAATCGCCGATGAATTCAATTTAAAGCCTGAATTCATGTACACCTACAACAGTCTCGAATTTGGAAACATCAGATTGGATAATAACGTGTATGATATTAAAAGGTTGAATTCCCTTGAAACAGACTATAAGGTAACTTTCAATGTCAATGAAAATGAGGAAGATCTGGAATTGGAAATATTGTACAATAACGGTTTTTACAGTGAAAAATACATTACAACTTTCTTGAACAGTATTTTATCCATAGTGAATCAATTCATTGATGGAAATATTGAACAATTGAAGATTAATGAAATAGAATTGAATCCACGCGACGAATTGCCTACCTTTTCACCGGTTGAAAATCCGATTTTACATAAACGCTTTGAAAAGCAGGCTGTTGAAAAGGCGGATGATGTGGCATTGGTTGCATGTGATGCTACCTTAACTTATGGGGAATTAAATGAAAAAAGTAACAGGATTGCAAATGCATTAATCAGGAAGGGCGTAAAACCAAAAAGCAATGTTCTTATAATGCTTAATAGGGACAGTAATCTTATTTCCTCCATTGTTGGTGTTTTAAAGGCAGGATGTGCGTTCGTGCCTATTGATCCTGAATATCCTCAGGACAGGATTAATTATATTTATGAAAACAGTCAGGCGGATTATATCATAAGCAATGGGGATTCTGAAAATTCATTGAATGTCAATGAACTTCTTGAAGAGAAAAATGCCGAAAATCCGAATGTTGACGTTCTTCCGGATGATTTGGCCTACATGATTTACACTTCCGGTTCAACTGGAAATCCTAAAGGCGTAATGATTACTCATGAAAACATTTGTAATCAGGTTTCAAATCCAAAATCCACTTATGATAGCTTGCTTTGTATCACAACTATTTCTTTTGATGTGTCCATGGATGATATTCTCACATCACTTTCCAATGGATTGAAATTAGTATTTGCAGATGATGTTCAAATTAAGAATATTCCTGAACTGACCAAACTAATCAATGAAAACAAACCTGAAGTTGCCGATTTCACACCTTCAAGATTGGCGTCTTATTTGGAAGTCAAAGAGTTTTGCCATGCAATCGGGTGCTTGAAATGTATTTTCCTTGGAGGAGAACAGTTTTCAGCAAAAGTCTATGAGGATTTAAGGGCATACAGTGATGCGGTTGTCTATAACAGTTACGGTCCGACCGAAACAACAATCACCTCAAACAACAAGGAAGTGACCGATATATATGATTTGACTGTAGGACTTCCTTTTGATAATTATGTAACTGATGTTAGGGATATTGACGGCAAATTGCTGCCTTTGGGCGTAATGGGCGAATTGTACATTGGAGGTACTGGTGTAGGTAAAGGATACTACAATATGCCTGAAAAAACCAGGGAAGTGTTCAAGACTATTGATGGCATTCCGTATTATAGAAGCGGGGATTATGCCATCGAGCTTGCGAATGGTGAAATCGACATCAAGGGAAGAATCGACAATCAGATTAAGTTAAGAGGGCTCAGAATCGAAATCGGTGAAATCGAAACAAATCTGGGTAAATATCCACATATCAAACAGGCAGTTGTTGTGATTAAGGAAATTAACAGCAATGATCATTTATGCGCTTATTATGTTGCTGATGAGGAAATTGACAGCGATGACTTGAAGGAGTTTTTAATAGATCGCCTTACCCGGTATATGGTTCCAACCGTCTTTATGCAATTGGATGAGTTGCCTCAAACACCAAACGGCAAAACTGACTTAAAGCAGTTGCCTGAACCTCAACTCAAATTGGCTTTGGTGATGCCTGAAACCGACACCGAAGAGAAATTATATGATATAGTTGCATCCATTTCAAATATTGATGAATTCGGTGTAACGGATGATTTGTATGCTCTTGGTTTCACTTCATTGTCATTAATGAAATTAAATTCCCTAATCTATGAAGAGATGGGAGGTAATTTGGACATTTCAATATTATTCAATGAGCCAACTATCAGAAACTTTGCAATTGAATTGGACAATTCAGCTGAAATGGAATCCGGTCTTGAAGAGCTCATCGAGTCTGCAAAAGGCATGCAATATTATCCTTTGACCGAAAACCAGTTGGGTGTTTATTATGAATGTGTGAAAAATCCTGATGCGACTAAATATATAATGCCTACAACAGTAAGATTTGCAGCAGGGGATGTTGATGTTGATAGACTTAAAGATGCGGTTGTCGAAACAATTGAATTGCATCCATATCTTAAAACCAGAATTGTAACTCATGATGGTGAATTGATGCAGAAACGATGTGATGATGCAGTCATTGAGGATATTGAAATAGTCAAGGTTGAAAGCATCAGCGATGATGAGATTATTAAAAATGATGTTGGCCCGATTTCTTTAGAAGACAGTCAACTATTCAAATTTAAAATATATGAGACTCCTGATGAGGTGGTGCTGTTCTCCAATTTCCACCATATAATCACTGATGGGGTATCACAGAATAATCTGTTCCGGGATATGGCAGATGTCTATGAAAACAGGATCATTGAAGAGGAGATAGTGGACGGGTATACCTACAGCATCATTGAAAAAGACTTGGAAGCTAGCGAAAGGTATCAGTCTGCAAAACAATTTTTTGACGATAAGTTGACTCAAGGGTTTGAATCTACCGTTTTAACTCCAGATCTCAATGGAGACCCTGAAAATGGTAAAATTAAATATTTCAATGAAACTATTGATTCGCAATTGATTAACGAGTTTTGTAATGATAATTCAGTAAGTAAGAATACTTTATTTATCTCAAGTGTAATATTGGGCCTTAACAAGTTCACATTCTCCGATAAGACATTGATGACAACCATATTCAATGGCAGATCCTCTCCGAACTATTTCAATACTCAGGGATTCCTGGTTAAAACCATTCCATTCCTGATCAATAATGAAAATAGGAAATTATCAATCATGGATTTCATCAAATCCGTTGACCAAACATGGAAAGATATCTTAAAGAACAGCATATATCCATATACTAATATAGCTGAGAAATATCAATTAAAACCGGAATTTTTCTATGCTTATAATGAATTTTTAGGATCCGATGAATTGAAAATAAACAATAAATCTTACAGGCCTCAGGAATTGGCTGATGCTGAATTGATTACTGTTGATTCCAAAATCACCTTATCCATTTTTGATAATGGGGATGAATTTGGAATTCAATTAGCATATAATGATGAGCTATACAGCGAAGATTACATCAAAACATTCATAGATTCCATAAAGGATATTTTAGCCCAGTTCACTGAAAATGATGTGGACACATGCAGAATCTGTGATGTGGCACTAAAAGATGATAGCGGATTGCATGAATTCAATGAGGTTGAAATTCCATTCCTACACAAGTGCTTTGAAATGCAGGCGAGTGAAACTCCGGATAATCCTGCTCTGGTTGCATCTGATGCCAGACTGACTTATGCTGAACTCAATCAGAAAGCCAATCGTATAGCCAATGCTCTTATAAACAGGGGAATTAAACCTAATAGCAATGTTCTGGTAATGCTTCCAAGAACCAGCAATCTTATTTCGGCAGTATTAGGTGTCCTTAAAGCGGGCTGTACATTCATACCTATGGATATAAACTATCCTAAAGGAAGGATTGAATATATTTTCGAAAACAGTAATGCAGACTATTTGATTTCAGATGGGTATATGGAAAATTCGATTAATGTTGAGGAATTGCTTGAAGAGGAAAATGTTGAAAATCCTAATGTTGACATCGACCCTGATGATTTGGCATATATGATTTATACTTCAGGATCAACTGGAAATCCTAAGGGAGTAATGACCAGCCATAAAAACATCACAAGCCTATTTTCCAAAATTGAAGACAGTCTGGTTTATAAGGCATATTCTAAGATGAAAAAGACACTTGCGCTTTCAACTGTGGCCTTTGATGCGTTTTTACTTGATTTCATGGTGCTGACCTACGGTTCGGAGATGGTGTTGGCCAATGACAGTGAAATAAAAAACATTAAGGAATTGGTGGAATTAATTAAACGGGAAAAACCGGAGACCCTTACATTCTCTGCACCTTCAAGGTTTAAGCAATATCTGGAATATGATGAATTTGTGGAGCAAATGCCTAATCTCAGGTATATCGCTATTGGTGGAGAGATGGTGCCTGAGGACCTGATTTACCGTCTTCTGGAATATCCTGAGTTGGATGTGTATAGTATTTATGGTCCGACTGAAACAACTGTAATCTCTAATGGTCATAAAATGGCTGTGGGGGAAGAGGTCAATATTGGAAAAGCTCTGAACAACTACATAACTGAAGTAAGGGATATCGATGGAAAATTGCTGCCTCCAGGAGTGATGGGTGAGCTGTACATTGGAGGAAATGGTGTAGCTAGAGGATATTACGAGCTGCCTGAAAAAACCAAGGAGGTATTCCTGACCATTGATGGCATTCCATATTATAGAAGCGGGGATTATGCAATTGAACTTCCAAATGGCAATTTGGTAATTAAAGGAAGAATTGATAATCAAATCAAGTTAAGAGGATTAAGAATTGAAATTGGAGAAATCGAATCAAATATCGCCAGATTCCCACATATAAAACAGGTTGTTGTTCTAATTAAAAGAATCAATGATGTCGAACATTTGTGTGCTTATTTCACTGGCGATGAAAATATTGACATAAATCTTCTGAAGAGATATCTGGGAAACAAGTTGACCGAATACATGGTTCCTACTGTGTTCATGCAATTGGATGAGATGCCTATATCTCCAAATGGTAAAACAGATATTAAAAGGCTTCCAAAACCAAAATTAAACTTGGATTATGTTGAAGCTGAAAGCGAAACAGAGAAAAAACTGGTTGAATTTGTCTCATCCATTGCAGATACGGCCAGATTTGGAATTACTGACGATTTATATGAACTAGGGTTCACTTCATTGACACTGATGAAATTAAACTCAATGATTTTCAATGAAACTAATGTAAATATCGACATTACTTCATTGTTCACAAATCCGACAATCCAATCTCTTGCAGACAGGATTGACAATAACATTGAGTCAGACATAGATATTGACGAAATCATTGAAAACGCAAAGGACATGGATTATTTCCCATTGACTGAAAACCAATTGGGAATTTACTATGAATGCATGCAAACCGAAAAGATCAAATATACGATGCCTATGGGAATACGGTTTGACAGCAATATTGACCCTGATAAGCTTAAAGAATCTGTTATTAAAACAATTGATGCACATCCATATCTTAAAACAAGAATCATCAATACTGATGACGGAAAAATTTTGCAAAAAAGATGTGATGATGCTGAAATTGAAGAGATAGAAATAGTTGAAATAGATTCCATCAGCAATGAGGAGATAATGAAAAGGGACATAAAACCTATTCCTTTGGATAATAATCAGTTATTCAGATTTAAAATCTATAAGACACCAGAACAAACCGTGTTGTTCAGTGATTTCCACCACATCATTACGGATGGGGTATCTTTGGACAATTTCTTCAAAGATGTTGCCAAAGCGTATAAAGGCGAAGAAATAGAAAGCGAAATGATTGACGGATATGCATACAGCCTAATTGAAGAGGAAACTCCTATTAGTGAAGTTTCTGAAAAATTCTTCAAAAATCAATTCGCTAAAGGCATTGAATCGACGGTTTTAACTCCAAATATAAATGGTGACCCTGATATTGGAAATATCAAACTCGTTTCCGATGAAATCGGTTCCATTTTTATCAGGGACTTCTGTCAGGACCACTCTATAAGTCCAAACGTTTTATTCATGACTGCCATAATTTTATGCCTCAATAAATTTACATTTAGTGACAAGTCATTAATCACAACAATCTTCAACGGTAGGGCAAACTCCAATTATTCCAATACGCAGGGAATGCTTGTTAAGACATTGCCTATTATTGTAGATGGTGAAAATCGTGAAATGATGGTTGAAGATTACATTAAAATAGTCGATAAGGCATGGAAAGATGCATTGACCCACAGTAATTATCCATATACAAAACTTTCCGAGGACTATCAGTTAAAGCCTGAATTCTTCTATTCATATCATGAATCATTAGTTAATGAACTGGAACTTGAAGGCAAGGGCTATAAAACTATTGACCTTGACGGTACAGTTTCAACTGATTATAAGGTAAACATGGACATCTTTGATGATGGAGAACATATCAATGCTTATATTGAATATAACGACCAAATTTATACAGAGGATTATATTAAAAAGTTCCTGTTTTCAGTCAAATACATTTTATTCCAGTTCTTTGTAAATGATATGGATAAATTAAGAATATGTGGCATTGAATTGGACGAAAGTGAAACTCCGGTATTTGAAGAACTTGACAATCCAATTTTACACAAACGCTTTGAAAAACAGGTCATTGAGAAAGCGGATGATGTTGCATTGGTTGCCTGTGATGCCACTTTAACTTACTGGCAGCTGAATGAGAAAAGTAACCGGATTGCAAATGCTTTAATCCGCAGGGGAGTAAAGCCAAGAAGCAATGTTCTTGTAATGCTTAACAGGAACAGTAATTTAATAGCTTCCATTTTAGGAGTTCTAAAAGCAGGATGTGCATTTGTTCCAATCGATCCTGAATATCCTCAGGAAAGAATCAATTATATTTATGAAAACAGTCAGGCAGATTACATTATAAGCAATGAAACTTCCGACAGTTCATTGAATGTTGAAGAACTTCTTGAAGAGGAAAACATTGCCAATCCTAATGTTGATGTTCTTCCGGATGACCTTGCATATATGATTTACACTTCCGGATCCACAGGCAATCCTAAGGGGGTAATGATTACTCATGAAAACATTTGCAATCAGGCTCAAAACCCTAAATCAACTTATGAAAGCTTGCTTTGTATTACAACAATCTCCTTTGACGTGTCTGTTGATGACATACTCACATCACTTTCAAATGGATTGAGGTTAATACTGGCTGATGACATTCAAATAAGAAATGTGCCTGAGCTCATCAAGCTGATTGGTGAGAATAAGCCTGAAGTTCTAGAGATAACCCCTTCAAGATTTGCATCCTATCTTGAGCTGGACGAGTTCTGTGAGGTAATTTCCTGTTTGAAATGTATTTTCCTTGGAGGGGAGCAATTTTCAGCTAAAGTTTATGAGAATTTAAGAAAATACAGTGATGCCGTTGTCTATAACAGTTACGGTCCGACCGAAACAACAATTACATCAAACAACAAGGAAGTGACTGATGTAAATGACCTGACTGTAGGGCCTCCTTTGGCTAACTATGTCACTGATGTCCGTGATATTGACGGCAGATTGGTGCCTGATGGCGTCATGGGCGAACTGTATATCGGAGGTACTGGTGTTGGTAAAGGATACTACAACATGCCGGAAAAAACCGAAGAGGTGTTCATGACCATCAATGCCATTCCATATTATAGAAGTGGGGACTATGCCATCAAGCTTCCAAACGGTGAAATTGATATCAAGGGAAGAATTGACAATCAAATCAAGCTAAGAGGATTAAGGATTGAAATTGGAGAAATTGAAACTAACATAGGCAACTATCCAGGCATCAAACAGGCGGTTGTAGTAATTAAAAAGATTAACAACAACGACCATTTATGTGCATACTATGTTGGCGATGGGGCAATTGACAGTGATGACTTAAAAGAGTTCTTAAAGGACCGTCTCACCGATTATATGGTTCCAACAGTATTTGTGCAGATTGATGAAATGCCACAAACCCCTAATGGTAAAACTGACATCAAAAAACTTCCTGAACCAAGGATAGAAATGAATTATGTGGCTCCAAAAACAAAACTCGAACATGAAATCTGTGCAATATTTTCAACCATATTGGATGTGGAACCTGTTGGCGCAGAGGATAATTTCTTTGAAATTGGGGGAACTTCACTTATTGCTTCTAAATTAATTATAGAACTGCTTAAACAAGGATACAGTGTAAGGTATGATGATATTTTCATGAATAAGACTCCTAGGGCACTGGCAAAAGTATTATCTGGTGAAAGCGATTCTGAATCAGAGTTGGATGTGGGAGAGGATGTTGTCAAAAACTACAACTATGATGAAATCAACAAGCTTCTCGAAGAAAATACGATGGAAAACTTCCTTGAGGGTGAAAGACTTGAACTTGGCAATGTTCTGCTGACGGGAGTTACCGGATTTTTAGGAATCCATATATTATATGAATTCATCAAGAACGAAGATGGAAAAATCTATTGTATGTTGAGAAAAGGTGAGTTTGATTCCTGTGAAGAACGTTTAATTGATTTGATGGACTATTACTTTGATGAAGACCTGACAGGACTGATCGGATCACGCATCATTTTAAGCGAAGGGGACATAACGGAAAGTGATGACTTCAAGAAACTTGAAGGCGAACCGATTGACACAATAATAAATGCTGCAGCTCTCGTAAAACATTACACCGCTGATGATTACATATTCAAGGTTAATGTCGACGGTGTAATTAATGGACTTAAATTCGCCCAGACAAGGAATAATGTCAGATATATTCAGACATCCACAATAAGCGTTCTTTCATCATACTCCTTAAATGAGGAGGAATATCCGAATCCTAGATATGATGAGCGGACATTATACTATGAGCAGTCTCTGGAAAACAAATACATATGCAGTAAATTTTTGGCTGAAAGGATGGTATTGGAAGCGGCGACCAATGGGCTTTCAGTAAAAATAATGAGGCTTGGAAACCTGATGAGCCGTTATTCAGATGGTTTATTCCAGAAAAACTACGACACCAATGCATTCCTAAACAACATAAAAGCCATTAATAAACTGAAAGCTATCAACACTGTCATGGCCAATACACAAACAGACATGAGCCAAATAGATTGTGTTGCAAGAGGAATTCTTGAACTGTCCAAGACTCCGGAAAAATGCAGAGTGTTCCACTGTATGAATAACAACTATATTCCTCTTAGAAACATAGTTGATGCATTCAATACATACGGTAATGGAATTGAGGAAGTTGGCATCGATAGATTTAAACAGATTTATGAGCAAAACATCAACGAGAATATTCAGGGAATAATCACCGCTGATCTTGCAATCGACGACCTTGATGAGGAAAACGACTTCGATGGCAATGTTAAAATTGAACAGACCACTGAAATTCTTCATTCATTAGGATTTGACTGGCCCGAACCAGATGAAAACTATCTTAAAAGATTAATAGATTATTTAAATAAATTGAATTACTTTGAATAGGGATAACATGTCAAATGAAATAATTTCTCATAAATTTAAAGAGTTGCTGTTGCCATCGATTCTTATAGCAATGGCTTTAAATATTTCTTCAATTGTTGATTCGAGTTTTGTTGCAACATTCATTGGGTCTAATGGGCTGGCTGCATTGCAGACATTATCACCATTGATATTGTTGATTACGATATTTGAATGGTTATTTGGATTGGGCGGCCAAATATTGTCATTAAGTAAGAAGGCGGAATTCGATGAGGATGGAAGCAATCATTATTTCACAATAGCAATGCTTTCAACTATGGTTTTGGCGATTTTGATTTTTTTGGCATGTTTTTTATTTGAAGATGCATTAATTTCAATATTGCATCCGGTAGCTGATGCAATTCAATATGTAAAAGCATATGGATTTTATTTATTCATCTGTTTTCCAATAGTGACAGTATTGGGTGTGTTAACTCAATTCATTCGTGTGGATGGCCAGCCAAAATTTGCTTCAGCATTAATTGTTATTGCAAACGTCATCAATATAATTTTGGATTATTTGTTTCTTGTCGTTTTTCATATGGGAATCGAAGGTGCATCACTTGCAATGCTTATCGGATATGTAGTTGCATTCATTTTGGCTTTTAAATATCATTTTGATTCAAAAAGGACTTTCAAATTTGTTTTGTCCAAAGTGAAAATCAGAACATGGATTACTTCAACAGTTGAAATAATCAAAGTAGGCCTTCCAGGTGCAAGCATGGGTGTTTTCAATGTAATATTGATTTATGTTATTAATTTAACCCTCAGTGCATCTTTGGGCATATTAGGTTTGGACATATTTAATGTATGCATGAATTCATTATTGATTATAAGTATTTTCATTGTAGGATTTTCGGAAACGTTATCGTCTGTTGTGCCTGTCTTTTACTCTCAAAATGATTTTTATAATGTACAGTATATTGTAAGAAAATCGCTTTTGTTATCGCTTGTCTTTTCAATAGCATTCACCATATTCATATTGGTCTATCCTGATGGAATCTTGATGTTTTTTAACCTTGCAAATGTGCATAATGATGCATTGGTTGAAAATGCTCTTAGAATATATTCATTAGCATTCATTCCTATGGCGATTTCTACCACATTAATATTTTATTATGAAGGAATTGAAAGACCTGTCGAATCAGGCATTATTGCTCTCATTTCAGAGTTGCTTGGACCGTTAGGGTTTACATTCGCATTATACCCCCTCATTGGCGTAACAAGTGTTTGGATATCTTTCCCATTGGGATTTGCTTTATCAATTGTGCTTGTTGCAATTTATGTAAAATTGGTTGAAAGAAAAGAGACGGAATATTCAGGACTCTTTTTCGTTAAAAGGGGACTGATTGAAAAATCAAGAAACTATACCCTCAAGTCTAAAGATGATGATGTGAAAACTGAAATGTTCAATCATCTGAAAAGCTTGGATGTTGATGCATCATATTGTGAAACGTTAAATCAAATAATCAACATCATTTTTGAATCAAATGATGAAAGCGTATCTATAGAGGCATTGATCATTGATTATGATGATAGGATAATCGTTAATATGAAAGATGAAGGAAAAAGTGAAGTAATGGCGAGCATTAAAGAATCGTTTTCAAAAGAGAACATTAAATTCAGTGAAGTATTGGACTTTAACAATATTGAATATGTATTTGATAAAGATCCTAAATCTGCCGGTGGCGAAAAGCAATAAACATTAAGTGGGGGCATTTGAGTGTTTGCAGATTTGCAAAATCACGTTTGCCTATTTTTTAAATTCTTCTAAGAATTCTCTAAACAGACCTATAAATCTTGAATAGTCATAATTGTAAACATATTCAAGCCAATTAAAATTGATAAGGCTTCCTAACAGCATTTCATATGCTGTTGGACTATTTTTTTCAATAATGGAATATATTTTTTAACTTAATTCGTTAGATTTATTTATTTAATTTTTAATATAATACTTTGAGGAGTAGTCATGCCATTGTTTAAAATGAAAAAAGTGTGGGATTATACCACATATAACAAGCCATTCTTTATATTTATTTTGTTTTTGTTCTGTGTGTGGGTTTATATTGACAATTTAACTGATAATTCGGAGTCGCTTAAGGTATTGCTGCTTATGGTTTTGATGGATTCCTTATTATTTGGATATGGGATGACAATTACTCGCGATAGAATAAATGAAGGTGTACGATTACCAAAAATCATGTTTAAAGATGTTTTCGTATTGGGATTTAAATCATTTATTGTTTTTGCTATTTATTTTTGTGTTCAGGGATATATTTTGCAGATTATATCTTCTCCTTTTGGGTTTCCTCCATTTGATTTGGAAGATCTGTTAATGGACGCTCCCGAAACCGTTCATTTATTGCTTTCACACAGTTTCGTTGATACCTTGACTTTTCTTTTTATAGGAGCGGTTCTGTTTTATGCCACTGCATTTTTCATGGAAATCGCATTGGCAAGGCTTGCAGATACCGGCAAATTAAGATCCGCTTTTAATTTGGTTGGAATCAAAAAAAATATTGATACAATCGGTTGGGCGGAATATGCAAAGGATTATACAATGATTGTCATAGCCATGGCTATCTTTTCATACCTTACTATAATTGTATTTCCTTTTGACATTTTAAATTATGTTTGGGGGGTTTTCTTGTACATGTTAATGTTTGTAACTCAATTTTTGGGTATTGGTGCCATTTATAGTAGGGTTAAAGAAAAAGAAAAAGAAAAAGGTGAGCCTTCCCAAGCGGAACAGTATTGGCTCTGATTTTTTAAGTGGGTTGGTGATGGTATGGTTGATAAAATTGCATTGGCTCCCTGCAACGGAATGAGTCCAAACGGTTTGGTGTCCCGTGTGGCGGTAGGGGACTGCAGAAATGAAAATGAAAATGTAATATCTATTTGTATGGGTTCGACTTCAGCCGATATTGATGGCAGGAATGACGGGATGCTTAGGAAGTATCCGATTGTTGCCGTCAACGGATGTCCGAACGGATGCGTCAACAAAATTCTAGAAAATAAGGGAATCGATGTGGCTGGAACAGTTGCTGTCAATGAAATTTTAGAGGGCCTTGAAGTATCTGCAAGAGACCCCTTCAGATTGGACAGTGAAGCTGAAGAATGTGTTGAGATAATAGTCGAGGAATTGAATAAAACAATAGGAAAAATCGTGTGATATTTTTAAGATAATTTTCTGGAATGTATGGCGGTTGTGGATAGAAAATGATTATTTTTTTAGCAAGCGCTCATTAGGCACTTGCTAAAATTATTAACTATTTTTCAAGAACGGCAATATAATCCATTCTTTTTATTAGCATTGGAAGCCAGGTTAATATCCTGTAATGTGGCTTGTAGACATTAACTCCGTCAAACAGATTAACGTCTTTAATCCATTTGAAATTATCATTGAATTTTATTAGTTCATTGCCTTTTTCAACGCCCCATATGAACTTGGAGTCTGTATCTTCTATGGATTCCTCTTTGGTGTTCTTAACTGAAACCGGAGGCATTATTTCCATGAATACTGTGCATGTGTCAAAATTTGCATCAATTATGTTAATTATGCTTTCAACGTCATTCTGATTCAGATACATTGTCAATCCTTCAACAATGAAGAGGACATCATTTCTTATTGCAATCTCCTTGGCCCATCCGGAATCCATTGCTGAATAGGCAAGTGTTTTGACCCTGTCTGTATCCTCAATGTATTTCAATCTGTATTTGGCTGAGTTTTCCAAATCAACATTGTACCAGTTGATCTTGCCGTTGTCCAGTCTGTTGAAGCGTGTATCCATTCCGGATGCAATATTTACGATTGTGCATTCAGGATGGGCGTTAATGTAGTTTCCGACCATTTCGTCCAGCACTATTGTTCTTGCAACGGTTCCCATTTGCATAAATTTGTCCTTCTCAGCTATGCTGAAATCGTAATCAACTTTTGATATTACTTCTATTGCCTTTGAATCATAGAATTTATGGTTCTTTTGCTGTGAATGTTTTGATTTTGCAAATAATGTTAAAAGCATGGTTTTTTCTACGCCTTCTAAATTCATAAGTTTTCCTCCATGGGTTATTTTGGTTTATGTAATAATTGTGGCCTATACTATATAAATTTTTAGGTATGCCTAAATTTTTTCTGAGTGCTGTGAATCAGTAAGATATTTCTTACTTGAATTACAGAGTGTATCCCATGAAATATGTCAAACTCGGAAACTCAAATTTGAATGTAAGTCGTGTATGTATGGGCTGCATGGGATTTGGAGATCCTAAAAACGGAATGCATACATGGACACTGCCGGAGGCGGAATCAATCGAGATAATAACCAATGGGCTTGATAACGGAATCAATTTCTATGACACTGCAATAGGATATCAGAACGGAACATCCGAGCAGTATGTCGGAAAGGCGATTCGTGAAAATGCCTCAAGGGAGGATGTTGTGGTTGCAACCAAGTTTCTGCCAAGATCAGAAGAGGACATTAAGAATAATGTCACAGGTCAGGAGCACATTCACAACATGGCTGAAAAGAGTCTTGCCAACCTGGGCCTTGATTATATCGACCTCTACATCTATCACATGTGGGATTACAACACTCCTCTGTATGATATTCTGGAAGGTTTGAATGAGGTAATCGAAGAGGGCAAGGTAAAATACATAGGCATATCCAATTGTTTTGCATGGCAGCTTGCAAAGGCAAATGCACTCGCCGAAAGCGAAGGGTTTGCAAAGTTTGTATCCATCCAGGGACATTATAACCTGATTTTCAGAGAAGAAGAGCGTGAAATGATTCCTCTGTGTCAAACGGACAATATCGCAACAACACCTTACAGTGCCCTTGCATCAGGAAGACTGTCAAGACTTCCAGGAAATGATTCTAAAAGAATGAAAGAGGATTTCTACGCTAAACTGAAATACCAGTCAACAGAAGCACAGGATTCAGAAATCATCAAAAGGGTTGATGAGCTGGCCGGAAATTATGATGTGTCAATGACCGAGGTGTCCCTTGCATGGCTGCTTACAAAGGTCACATCTCCAATTGTCGGAGCCACAAAAATGCATCATGTCGAAGGTGCTGTCAATTCGGTTGATTTGAAACTCTCTTCAGATGACATTAGCTATCTTGAAGAGCCTTATGTCGCCCATGACCTGGTTGGTGTGATGGCGGACAACAAGGTTTCAGCCAAAGACAACGAGAAAGTTTGGGCAAAGCATACAAAAAATAGGATTTAGCTCTCAAATATATGATTAAAAATCGTCGGATGAAAAAGCAGTAAAACTTTCTAAAAAAATAATGGGTTTGTGAATCCCGTCATTTAAACAACGGGGAGGCCCATTAAACTGGGTATTGTTACTTTACAAATACTAACCTATAAACTCCATATAAGAATAGTATGACTGGAGCAATAAGTGTATGATAGTTATTGGTCATTATAAATGAAACAATCCCAATAATCAGAACCAATACTCCACCAATAAACCATTCCATTGATCTGCTCATTTTTTACTTCCATGATTATATATTATTATAATATTTTTAAATAATATAAACCTTTTTTTGAAAGTATTTTTAAAATACTTGAATTGAATTGAATGTTATACAAATCTATTAATTGGAGTTTTTTTTGCTTTCACTAAACTATTCTTCATTTAACTCTTTTCATTGGATTTTTTAATCAAAGCAATATGGCCACTTAAAATTAAAATATAATCATTTTACTAAATTGTGAATAATAAATTCAGGTGTAAACTAAAAAGAAAAATAACGTGTCAAATCAAAAATGAGGTTGAAATAAAGTATTTGGTATGGTTTCAGTAATGTTTTTAAAAAAATAAAAATGGAAAGTTAAATTATTTTTTAACTTTCACACTTTGTTTTACTGTATCTTTAAGGTAGGTAACTTGGTATTTTACCTTTTTGCCCACTTTGAGCTTTTTGAGCACTGATTTTTTAATGGTTATTTTTGCAATACCTTTTTTGTTGGTTTTTGCAGTGTATTTTTTGCCGTTGAATTTGAAAGTTAATTTTTTGCCTTTGATGGCTGTTTTTCCTTTCAATGTGGCTTTTATAACCAATTTTTTGGCGGATTTTTTAACCTTTACTTTTGCAAGCTTTAGAACCTGTTTCACTTTTACAGTGTTTTTGATGCTTTGGCCTGCATAGGTTGCGGTTATTGTGTAAGTGCCCGGTTTGACGGTATTTGGTATTTTCAATATTGCGTAACCTTGGGCGTTTGTTTTAACGTTATATGTTACTTTGTTTAATGTCATGGTAACGACTTGGTTTGCGCCAACCGGATTTGCATCATTGCCGTATACTCTAACCTTAAAGCTTGATCCGTCAGCATAGAACATGTTGACATTGGAATTGTCGCTGAATCTTGGAGCCACTTTAAGATTAATGCTTTTGGAACTTGAATTGTAGTTGTATGGGCTTGTAAAAGTCAATGTTCCAGCATTTCCTGTGGAAGGAATGCTTATCATTTGATTGATGTCAAATCCGTAGAATCTTAAAAATGCACGCATCATGTTGAATGAGATTTCAGGAGCTCCGTATTCCACTGCTCTGTGGTTGCAGCATACTTCTGAGGTTATTGCTGGTCCGCCTAAAAGATTTGAATAATCCTCTATTGCACCGGCATAAGGTACGCCCGCTTGTTCATATGTTGTATTCACATATCCTGTTTCGTTTGAAATGTATGTTGCAAGAAGATAGCTTTCGTAAGTTGGGTTTTTACTTCCCATTACGCATGTGATGCCAACGTCGCTGTCGCCATGTCTTGTGGAGTGGAAGTCTCCGAGTCCTGATGCATTGATTGATCTTGCAAATTTGACTAGGTTATTTGAAATTGAACCGTTGTCCTTAGCAACGACATTCAAATTGGTTCCGTTGAATATGCGCACATTATTTGCGGTTGCTTCCGGAAATATTACTGGAATGATGTATATTGTTCCGTCGATTTCATCACCGTAGTTTGCCAATAAGTCGATTAATTTGAATGCAGCTATCTGTGCTGGAAGCTCTCCTCCGTGAGTTCCGGCATTCACGATTACGGTTTTTCCGTTGCCGTTTCCGAATTTGATGTAAGGAGTACCGTTTCTGCATAGGTCGATTATCTGGTCAACAAGTTCGGTATGTTTGATGCCGTTCATCAGTGGCTCGTTTATTCTAATGTCTGCTTTTGAACCCCAGTCCATAAAGCCGATTTCATATTTGGCTTTGCCGGTTTTTTCATTGGTAATGTAGAATGAGAATTTGCCGTTTGTATCGACTGGAATGGAATAGGCGTTGTTGATTGTTATTTCTCCTCCAACTACTGTGTTTCCTGTGTCATCTTTCACAATACCGCTGATTAGGGTATTATCTTTGTCAATAATGGTTGTTGTGTATGAAATTTCTGTGCCTTTTGGAGCTGGGAATGTGAATGTTTTTGTGAAATTTGAAGGGTTGTAATGATTCAGGTTGTTTGTGAAATATCCGGTAACGTTAATTGTCTGTTCGATGAGATTTTGTGTTGTTTTCCAGATGTATACAAAGTTTCCGTTCACGTCAACGTCACATGTTTCCAATTTAGTTCCATTAACAAAAATAGTTACGTTTCCTTCAGTTACCTCTTTTAAAGCGCCTGTGTAATTTGCGAACATGGTTCCTGTGAAATAGACTGTATTGCCGTATCTTGTTGCTACAATGTTTTTGCAAAGTGTATCTGCAACTAGAACCTTTAAAATAATGTTTCTTGAACTTGAATTGTAGTTATATGAGCTTGTAAAATTTAATATTCCTTCAGTTCCTGTGGAAGGAATGCTTATCATTTCATTAACGTCAAATCCGTAGAATCTTAAAAATGCACGCATCATGTTGAATGAGATTTCAGGAGCTCCGTATTCCACTGCTCTGTGGTTGCAGCATACTTCTGAGGTTATTGCTGGTCCGCCTAAAATATTTGAATAATCCTCTATTGCACCAGCGTAAGGTACGCCCGCTTCATGGTATATTGTTTTCAGATAGCCTGTCTCATTTGAAATGTATGTTGCAAGAAGATAGCTTTCAAAAGTTGGGACTTCGCTTCCCATTACGCATGTGATGCCAACGTCGCTGTCGCCATGTCTTGTGGAGTGGAAGTCTCCGAGTCCTGATGCATTGATTGATCTTGCAAATTTGACTAGGTTATTTGAAATTGAACCGTTGTCCTTAGCAACGACATTCAAATTGGTTCCGTTGAATATGCGCACATTATTTGCGGTTGCTTCCGGAAATATTACTGGAATGATGTATATTGTTCCGTCGATTTCATCACCGTAGTTTGCCAATAAGTCGATTAATTTGAATGCAGCTATCTGTGCTGGAAGCTCTCCTCCGTGAGTTCCGGCATTCACGATTACGGTTTTTCCGTTGCCGTTTCCGAATTTGATGTAAGGAGTACCGTTTCTGCATAGGTCGATTATCTGGTCAACAAGTTCGGTATGTTTGATGCCGTTCATCAGTGGCTCGTTTATTCTAATGTCTGCTTTTGAACCCCAGTCCATAAAGCCGATTTCATATTTGGCTTTGCCGGTTTTTTCATTGGTAATGTAGAATGAGAATTTGCCGTTTGTATCGACTGGAATGGAATAGGCGTTGTTGATTGTTATTTCTCCTCCAACTACTGTGTTTCCTGTGTCATCTTTCACAATACCGCTGATTAGGGTGTTGTTTATGTCAATGAGGGTTGCGTTGTATGGAACCTCTGTGCCTTTTGGAGCAGGGAATGTGAATGTTTTTGTGAAATTTGAAGGATTGTAATGATTTTTGTTGTTTGTGAATTTTCCGGTAACGTTAATTGTCTGTCCGATGAGATTTTGTGTTGTCTTCCAGATGTATACAAAGTTACCGTTCACGTCAACGTCACATGTTCCCAATTCAGTTCCATCAACAGAAATAGTCACGTTTCCTTCACTTACCTCTTCTAAAGTGCCGGTGTATGCTGTGTAATTTGAAAACATTGTTCCTGTGAAATAAACCGTATCGCCATATCTTGTTGCTACAATGTTTTTGCATAAAGTATCTGCAACAGGAACCTTTAAAAGAATTTTTGAAGTTGCATTGTTATATAAATCCAGTCCATTGTATAGACAGGTAATATTGAATTCTCCGGTATCTCCAATATAAACTCTACTACTTGATGCTACGCCAGATGTGACATTGGCAGTATAGTTTTTGCCAAACACATCAACAAAGGTCACTGAACCGTTAGTCACATTATTTCCATCCTTGTCCGTAACATGAACGACTAATTTGTTAGCATTATTTCCGTAAGTCCCAATCTGTTCCTTGGTTGTTATATTGACATCGGGCTTGTCTGCACTAATCTTAGTCGTATCGTCGGTTTCTTCTAAAATATCATCAATTGTTGTGGTATCATTATTCAAATCGGCTGCACTAACAGATGAAATGAATATTGTTCCAACAATTAACAATATTGCTATTGAAAGTATAGATTTATTGATAATATCGCCTCCATTGATAATATTATATTTAAATTAATATTTAAATATTCATAGTTTGGCAAAAAGATTTTTAAAAATTCTATCCTGTAAAAAATGAGAAAAAAGAGTATTTCAATTATTGATTTTCATTCAAATAAGAGTCTGTCGATGATGTCCATGTCAAGGTTCTCTTCAACGATTTCTGCCAGTCTGTTTAGGGAATAGTCCTTTTGTGTTTCGTAAGGATCCTCGCCATGTTTTGCCTCAAGGCCTTTTTTAACCCTTATATAGTTCAAAAATTCCCTTCTGAAATTGTAATTGTGAAATATTCCATGGAAATAGGTTCCGAATGCATTTCCATTGCTTGCTCCATCAATCAGTCCTTCATCGTTGTTTCCCTGGCCTTTTTTGATGTTAAGTAATGGTTTTGAGTTTAAGAGTTCTGTAGTTCCCTCGTGGATTTCATATCCGGTGACCTCTTCGCCTGAAATGTCCTTAAATATTTCACCGGCAATGCCGTTTAAATCATCAGGTATTGTTGCAACGGACTGTGTAACTATTTTTTCTGCTCTTGAAAAGCTTGATTCAATGTCCAAAAGTCCAAGACCTTCAATTGTTCCATGCTTTGATTCGCGCTTGTCCTCATCATGTATGATGTTACTTAAAATCTGCAGGCCTCCGCAGATTCCTACAATTGGAATCTCGCCGGATTTTTCAATTATCCTTTCGGCAAGGCCGCTTTCATGAAGCGCAAACATGTCCTCTGTTGAGTTACGGGTTCCGGGAATTATAATTGCGTCAACGTCTCCGATTTCATCGTTGACCCCGATCATCTTAAGGGCCACATCGCTTTCATACTCGAATGGATCGATGTCTGTGAAATTGGCAATTTTCGGAAGCCTGATGACTCCTATGGTTATGTCCTTATTCTCTGCAAAGACATGGGTCGTCAGTGATGCTGAATCCTCTTCTGGAAGCCTTAATGTTTCGTCATACGGCAGTACTCCCAATACAGGTTCACCGGTAATCTCTTCAATTCTGTCAAGGCCAGGTTTTAGGATATCAAGGTTTCCTCTGAACTTGTTGATTACTGTCGCCTTGAGACGTGACCGGTCATAATCGTCAAGCAAAACATATGTTCCGGCTATTGCAGCAAAGACTCCTCCCATCTCAATGTCTGCAATAAGGATTACGTTTGCATCTGCAAGGTGCGCTATCTCCATATTTGCAATATCCTGGTCACGCATGTTGATTTCGGCCGGAGATCCTGCACCTTCAATGATTATAACATCGTATTCATCGGAAAGTATCCTGAAGCTTTCCTTGATGGCGTTGAATGCGTCGTCGTGGTATTTGTGCTGGTAGTCATAGAAGTTCATGTCTCCGATGGACTTTCCCTGGATGATTACGTTGGATGTGAAATCTCCCTTAGGTTTCAGCAAAACAGGATTCATGTGTATGCTAGGTTCAATCATTGCGGCTTCCGCCTGCAGCATCTGAGCAATTCCAATTTCACCGTTTTCCTTTGTGGTGTAGGAGTTCAGTGACATGTTCTGGGATTTGAAAGGGGCTACCTTATATCCTCTTGTCTTATATATTCTGCATAGTGCCGCCACGAGCATGCTCTTTCCAGCGTTTGATGATGTTCCTTGAACCATGATACATTTTGCCATGTATAGATATATTGAATTAATATTATAAATAATTTAAAAATGAGATTTAATTAATCTCATTTGAGGTATGATTTTGGATTACATCTGGGGTTTATAAAACTGATGTCAAATCATACCTTCAAACTCGATTAGCAAGAATAAATTATTGAAAATTTATCTTACAATAATTAATATATTTATTTATAATATATAATATTGCCTATTTGTTATGATTATTTTTTTATTTTCTCATAATGGATTTTAAATCGTCATTTTTTAGTAACAATTGAATTTTAATAATTTTTGTATTTTTGATATGACTTATTTTTATTATCGTTTTGATGTGATTATTGATGCACCATTCAAAAATACAAATCTTTTAGTAACGAAGGCCTCACAATAGGGTATAAAAATTCTTTTTGTTTGATGGATAGGTTTTCATTTCGGTTTTTTTGCCAAAGCATGTTTAAGATTTGCAAAAACTATTAAAATGTTTAATTTTATATTAATATTTATGGTAGAAATTTTTTCCAATAAAAAAATAAATGTTGGCAGGCAGGTTGATTTGGATTTGGCAAAGGCGAGTTCCATCATTTTCATGGTTTTTGTTCATTGCTTATTGTTGGCAGACTCTTTTAACAGTTCAATCAGTCCGATTTTTTTCCATGGCATTGATGATCTTCTTGGAGGACCTATGTGCGCTCCATTATTCATGTTTTGTATGGGTGTGGGTCTTGTTTATTCAAGGAATGCTCAAAGTGACATAATGATAAAAAGGGGTATAAGCCTATTGATTTTGGGAATTGTTGTAAATGTGGGAGAATTCATATCCGCTCATTTTTTATCAGGTTTTCTGTTGAATGACTGGACAACATTCCCTATATATGGGGGATTGATGCTGTTTGCAGTGGATATTTTGGCATTTGCAGGTATGAGCTTTATAGTATTTGGAATCTTCAAGAAACTTAACCTCAGCAATATGCAGATGCTTTTGATTGCTTTTGCATTGTCTATTGTTGGAAGTTTAATGAGAATGACTGTTTTTGAATATAATTATATAAATCTGCTGTTGGGCTATTTGATTGGTACAGATGTTCAGTTCACAACATTTCCGTTTTTAAATTGGTTCATTTTCCCGGTGGCGGGGTATGTTTGGGGACAGTATTACATAAGGGCATATAAGGACAGGTTCTTTAGGTTTTGGCCAATATTTTTCATCATTCCTGTAATCTATTTCTATTTCTCAATAAGCATCCCTGGGGCCTTTTTGATTGATGATTCTCATTATTACTTCATGACTACAATAGATGCATTATTCTGCCTCATATACATTCATGGAGCGATGGGATTATTCTATTTCCTCAGCGATAAGCTTCCGCAGAAGCTTTTGGATATTGCAGGTACTTTAAGCAGATATATTAATGGAATTTATATAGCGCAGTGGTTTCTTATTCCTCTAATTGTTATTTTACTTGCCTATTTGGTGGATGGAATTGTTTTCAATGATTTGAATGTTACCATAATTTCAATAGTTGTTTTAATTTTGTCCACTTGGTTGGCTGTGGGATATAAGAAGTTCAGGAAAAGATTTGACGGTATTCGCAAAAAGAAATTAAATATTATTTAATTACCTTTTTTGAAATGGCGTGCCGGAGCGATTAAAGGAAAATATTTAGTTGATGAGGGCAATAATTTTTGAAATTATGCAGAGGGCAGGCACATCAATTCAAAAATACAAATATTTTAGTAAATAAAAGTTACTAAAATAGAAAACTTTTTATATATAGTGGAATCTAAATATATTTAAATAGTATATGAAACTTAATTTTTTAATGATGAATTTAATACAAGTGAGGTTTGTTTATGAAATTTGAAGAAGAAGAATCAGTTGAAGATTCTGTCGAAGCAGTCGTTGAACCTGAAATCAAGGAAGATGATGGTGAAGAAACCAAACCTATGTTAGATTATGATAATATCAAAAGCTCACAAGATATTGAAGTTCCACCTTTATTAATTGATCAAGTCATTGGGCATGAAGAGTCCATTGAAACAATTAAGAAAGCGGCAAAACAAAGAAGGAATGTTTTGCTCATTGGTGATCCGGGTGTCGGAAAATCAATGCTTGCTAAAGGTATGGCACAGATATTGCCACATGAAGTTCTTCAAGATGTATTAGTATATCCTAATGTGGAAGACAACAACCATCCGTTAATCAGAACAGTGCCTGCAGGTGAAGGTAAAAAGATAGTCAGAGCAACAAAAGGCTCTGCTAAAGGTCATGAAGAAAGAAAAACAATTATTACCATGTTTGCAATTGGAGGGATATTGGTAATTGGATTTATGTATGGAAGATTGCTGGAATCAATTATTGCAGCGGCATTGATTCTGCTCATATCAATACAAATAAAACCGAAAACCAGTAACCTGTCTCCAAAATTATTGGTTAATAACGAAGAGGCAAGGTTTGCCCCATTCATGGATGCAACAGGCGCACATGCGGGTGCACTTTTAGGTGATGTACGTCACGACCCATACCAATCAGGAGGATTAGGAACTCCTGCACACGAGCGTGTTGAGGCGGGAATGATTCACAAGGCCAACAAGGGAGTTTTATACATTGACGAAATCGGTACAATGAGCATGAAGACCCAACAGGAATTGCTGTCTGCAATGCAGGAAAAGCAATATTCAATCACAGGTCAAAGCGAAAACTCCTCTGGTGCAATGGTAAGGTCCCAGGCAGTTCCATGTGACTTTGTGCTTGTGGCATCAGGAAACCTCCAGGTGCTTGAAGGAATGCACATAGCAATGAGGTCAAGGATCAGAGGATACGGTTATGAAGTGTTCATGAAGGATTATATGGACGATACCACTGAAAACAGGGAAAAGCTTGTCCAGTTCGTGGCTCAGGAAGTCAAAAACGATGGAAGGATTCCTCACTTTGCAACCGATGCATTGGATGAAATCATCATGGAAGCAAAAAGAAGATCAGGTAAGCAGAACGCATTGACCTTAAGATTAAGGGATTTGGGCGGACTTGTACGTTCCGCAGGAGATGTGGCAATTGAAAAAGGTTCAGAAATTGTAACTGCCGAACACGTGGCCGAAGCCAAAAAATATGCAAGAACTCTTGAACAGCAAATTGCTGACAGGTCCATCATGCAAAGAAAAGACTACAGTATGGTATCTTCTGAAGGTGGAAGAGTCGGCCTTATCAACGGACTTGCAGTAATAGGTGACAGAAGCGGAATTGTATCTCCTATTGCAGCTGAAGCAGCACCTACACAATCCAAAAACGGCGGTCAAATAATTGCTACTGGTAAATTGGGTGAAATCGCTCAGGAATCCGTTCAAAACGTAAGCGCATTAATCAAGAAATACACCAACAAGGACATTTCCCAGTATGACATTCACATTCAGTTTATCCAAACCTATGATGGGGTTGAAGGGGATTCTGCAAGCGTAAGCATTGCAACAGCAGTGATATCCGCTATTGAGGAAATTCCAATTGATCAGACCATTGCATTGACCGGTTCACTAAATGTTCGTGGAGATGTAATGCCTATTGGTGGAGCAACCGCTAAAATCGAAGCGGCTGCTGAAGCTGGAATGAAAAAGGTATTGATTCCTAAATCAAACATGAAAGATGTCATGATTGAGAAGAAATATGAGGACATGATTGAAATCATTCCAACCGAAACCTTGAGTGATGTTTTGGAAAACATTTTGATTAGCGGGTCCAACAAGGATAGGTTGATTGAAAAAATGAAAAATATCGGCTCCAAAGTGGCCGATAAGGTTCCACAAACTAGTATTAACAATCCAACTACTAATTAGTTGGATATTATTATACTTTTTTTAATTTTTAATATTTATTTGTAAAATCTTTTTTTCATTTTTTAATTATTTTTGGAATTCTCCATTAATTATAAATATTCAGTAGTAATAATGTATTATCATGGTTAGTGGATTGAAGTTTAATATTGCAAAATTATCTGGTAAAGTAGTGACTCAACTATCAAAAGTAGGTCCCGGTGGCGGTAAGAATATCCCAGGATACGCATTTGACAAAGTAGGAGGTCATGAATCAATTTCTGAACTTGCAAAAGATTTAAAGATTGGTTCAGTGCTTATAACTGGAACCAATGGAAAGACCACTACCACCACGCTGTTTATTAGGCTGATGACTGGAGACATTGAATTCAGGAAAAGTTTTGAAAACAATACCATCCATTCAATTGTCACTGCAATCCTGAACCAAAAGGGTGACTTGGGAATTTTTGAATATGGAATACGTAACCTGAAATACGGAATTCCCGACACGGTCCAAAAACTTATCAATCCGATTGGTGTTGTCTACACAACCATTTCTAAAGAGCACACTGCCGTGGCAGGTGTTAAAAATCCGTTTGAGGATTATTACAAGGCTAAGGTCTTATTGTCACAAGGCATGACTCGAGGAGTAATCATTACAAACTGTGACGATCCGAGAACCGCTCTTATTGGAGTCAATAAACAGAAAGATGTTAAAATAAACTATTATGGATTGGCAATTGACGATATTGTGGATGATGACGCAAGTCCTGTTGAATGCCCTAACTGTGGCGAGACTTTAGACTATTCAATGAGATTTTTAAGCCATAGGGGACGTTATTCCTGCAAATGCGGATTCAAACGACCTGAACCGAATGTCAAGTTAACCAATGTTGAATTCAATAATGACAATTGGAAATTGACCATTGTCGGTGATGTATATAATTATCTTGCTTCCAAAAATGTCCAGTTTGAGGTAAATCTTACAGTGCCTCCTTTTGGAATACACAACATTTACAATACATTGTCATCAATTACAGCTTATGCAACTTTCACACCTAAAACCGAAAACATAAAAAGCAAGGTGGAAAGCGTTTTCAATAATCTGGATATGTCATTCATTCCGCCTGGAAGATTTGAAGTGGTTCAATATAACGACAAATTCATCGGAATCGGCCAGGGGGACAATGGGGATGCAACAAAAATCAATGCCAGATTCATGAATCAGTATGTTGACGGTCCTTTGGAATTCATATACACAACTCCTGATGTTGATGAGGAGGAAATCTTTGAAGACCATTATGATGTAATCAAAAGTATGAATCCTGACCATATCATTGTTGTTCCTGGAAGAAAGTCCATAGAAAAAGCTAAGGAATATTATGAGATAATCAAAAAGGATTTCGATTCTGCTGACTTTTATCCGTTGCCTTATGATCCTATGGATAAGAGAATTGGAAAGCTTACTGAATTCGCCAAGCAATCCAAGTACAATTACATTATAATGACCGGCTGCGGCGAAGAGCAGTCAATGTGGGAAGAGATAAAAAGGAATTTTGACTAGATTATCTTTTCACTTATTATTTTTTCTATTTTTTCATAGAATTCGGATTCGCTTTTTTCAATTTTTTCAAATGATGCGTCAATGCTGCAGTTGCAGACGTCAGTTTTTCCGATTATGTAGTCATCGTTGCCCTTTTTAATCAAAATGCCGAAAAGCTTTTCCTCTTCGTCTGCATTTTCATCGAATTCTTCCTGTGTGAGTTTCAGATTGTAGTCCTTTTCGCAAAAAAGGTCACATTCGTTGATAATAGGCATGAATGTCATCATGCCCACAGGCAGAAAGATGTTTTCCCTTTCATGAATTTTCAGAAGTCTTTCCTCGTATGAATCATCATCTTCTATGCCGTAGCTTTCGATTTCGGAGATATTGTTGGTGCCCATATGGAAATCATCATCAATGATGAATGCGAACAGGTCAGGGTCCACATAATTATTGCATGAAGCTCTGATATTTTTAATGGTTTCTTTGATATTCATCACATGGTGCCTCGTATTTTTCATTTAATTAAAGTAGATAATCTGTTCTATTGATTTGTTTCACATGGTATATAGGAGTATCTTTATACTTGTAAAAACAATATTTTAATCAATGATTCTGAAAACATCTAATCTGATTTTGAGGCCTTGGGAGGAAAGTGATGCGGAATGCCTGTATCACTTTGCCAAAAATCCGAACATTGGTCCGATTGCTGGTTGGCCACCTCATGAAAGTGTTGAAGATAGTCTGAATATTATCAAAACGGTCTTTTCCAAAAGGGAGACGTATGCTATTGTAAAAGACGATATTCCAATAGGTTGTGTTGGGCTTCTGTTTCATCCAGACACAAACCACTGGTGGGGTGAGGGTGCAGCGGAACTTGGCTACTGGATTGGAGAGGAATACTGGGGCAACAATTATGCATTTGAAGCGTCACAGGCTTTAATCAAAAGAGCATTTGGTGAATTAAATGTCAATGAGATTTATGCAAGTTATCGGATTGAAAACAAACAGTCCAAAAGGGTTTTGGAAAAATTGGGTTTTAAATATTATTCTGAACTGGTCAATGAAAATTATTTGGGGGAATTTTTCCGGGAAGTGGCCATGAAGTTGGAAAAATAATTTATATTAAAAGAGATTAATTTTTAACTAATGACAAGAACATGCGAAAATTGCGGATTTGTTAATCAGGACGATTATGATTTTTGTGCAAAATGCGGCACACCGCTGGTTGAAGGACTGCAGCCTAGAAATGTTTATGTGTATAGGGCTGATCAGCTTCAGGTGAATAAGAAGGCACTTGCGGCAGCATATATCATAACCATATTCCTATCATGGAGCGGTTTTGTTGTTAGTTTGATTTCAAAACAAACCCATCTTGCGGTTTTCACTTTTTTTGGTTTTTTCATGCCGTTCTATCTGCTGCAGGCTAAACATCCGGCCTTAAAAAAGCATGGTTTGATAATGATGATGATTTCATTGGTTGGTGTGTCACTTTCATTTTATGTCATGTTTCACTAGACAAAATGGAATGTGATTTTTCCTTGCAATATCTGAACTGGGATTTGGAATATGTTTGGCACGTGCTGGCTCATTGCAGTGTCTATTGCATCCCCTCTGGACATGGTTCCGGGAACCTTGTCATTTCCGGCATAACCATTATATGCATCGTTTGCACGGATGTCATCCACAATGCTGTCACCGAATATTGCTTGGGCGCCTTCGCTGCTTAAGCTGACGATAATATGCGGTGTAGTGTGATACGTATAAGTCATTATGTCACGGGCGGCACCGTATGGATCCTGCGGATTGTCAATATGAACGTTATGCAGGGTCTGTCCTTCTGCATTAAAGGAACTGCCAGGGTACACCCAGTCCAATCCGGCCAGTGAAAATGTTGCGGCCATATCAATACTTGCATCCTCTCCAGTATCCTCACAAACTATTAAAACGGGACTGACAAGTGTTGATGCCATAAATATTACTATTATGGCTACAATTGCTATGAGAATTAAATGTAATTTTTTCATATTAAAATTTTTTAGTTTTTTATAATATTAATACTTAACCTTTTTTAATTATCAGATACATATATAATTCCAGATAGAATTTTTTTGGTGATATTGTGATTATAGGTGGTTCAGCTTCTCAAGATTTAGCAGCTCATGTTGCACGTGAACTCGGTGAAGAATTATGTTATGTTGAAACTCGTAAGTTTCCGGATGGAGAAAGATATTTAAGAATCAGCGGTGAACTTGAAGATGAAGTGACCGTTATCCAGTCAACCGGATATCCTCAGGATGAAAATCTGATGGAATTGCTTTTCATAATTGCCAATCTGAAGGATTTGGGAGTTAAAAAGGTAAAAGCTGTGGTTCCATATATGGGTTATGCAAGACAGGAAAAACGTTTCAATCCTGGAGAGACAGTTTCAGCTAAAATCATTTGTGATTTGATTCAGTCAGCAGGCGCTGATGAGTTCATCACTTTCAACATTCACGAGGAATGCGTTTTAAACTTCTTTGACATTCCTGCAAGAAACATCTCTGCAATGCCAGCCATTGCAGAATACCTGAGCAAAAAATTATCAAGGCAGGGCAAAGATAATCCTTTGGTTATCGCTCCGGATAAGGGCGCTTACGGATTTGCTCAGGAAATGTCTGCAATCATCGGATGTGACTGCACATATCTGACAAAAGTCCGTCTTGGACCTGACAAGGTCGAAACCAAAATCGTAGATGTAAGATGCGACAGCGAAAGCGAAAACACCGTAAACGTTGATTCAGTGAAAGGCATGAATGCAATTATCATAGATGACATTATTGCAACCGGAGGAACCATCGTGAATGCAATCAACATTTTAAAGCAATATGGAGCATCATCAGTCGATGTATGTTGCGTACATCCTATTTTGACTAACAACGGCGCTACAAGGATTTATGCTGCTGGTGCAGATAAGATTATCGGAACCAACAGTCTATCCTCAGACACTTCACGCGTATCTCTTGCAAAAGCAATTGCGGATGCATTGAGGGAATGATATGGATAAGAATCAGATAAAAAAGGAATTAGTCGACAAGTCCAATGATATTTTGACAAAATATTCAGAGCCTGACGTTGTTGAGGATGTATCAGTCATGAATATGGCTGCTAAAACTGTGTTTTTGGGCTCTTTAAAGGTTTACAATACTGAAATAGTTCCAAATGTCATTAATGATTTGAATAAGCAACTGAAAGGTTATGGAGAACTGGTCGTCAGGGACCAGAGGGTTACTCCATGCTGTGCACCAAGCTACATCCATATTAGTTTTAACATTACTATAAAAAATTGAGATTATGAAGGAATTCAAACTTAAGTCACCCTATAAACCGTTAGGTGACCAACCAAAAGCCATTAATTCCTTGGCTCAGGGAATAAATGATGGGGTTAAGGAGCAGACTCTTTTAGGAGTGACAGGTTCTGGAAAGACTTTCACAATGGCAAATGTCATTGAAAAGGTTCAAAAGCCTACTCTGGTCATTTCACACAACAAAACATTAGCAGCGCAATTGTATGAGGAGTTCAAGGAATTTTTCCCGGACAATGCCGTCGAGTACTTTGTCAGCTATTATGATTACTATCAGCCTGAGGCATATGTGCCGAGAACAGACACATTCATCGATAAGGAAGCTTCAATCAATGACGATATCGATATAATGAGGCATTCAGCAACCCAATCGCTCCTGTCAAGGGATGATGTCATTGTTGTAAGCAGCGTAAGCTGCATTTACGGTATCGGTTCTCCTGAAGATTATGGGGAATTCGCCTTCGGTATTGCTGTTGGAGACATTTATGAGAGATCCGAAATCCTTGCACGATTGGTCTTCATGCAGTATGAGAGAAACGACATCGAATTTGACCGTGGTCAGTTCAGGGTCAGGGGAGATGTCATTGAAATCAATCCTGTTCATGGAACTCCTCCGATTAGAATTGAGCTTTTTGGTGATGAAATCGATGCAATAAGTTTGATTGACAAGGTCACAGGCAAAAAGGAGGAATCCCTTCAGAGGTATATGATTTTCCCTGCAAAGCACTTTGTAGTTGGTCAGGACAAAATGGATGTTGCACTGTCCAAAATCAAGAATGAATTGAATGAAAGGTTGTCAGAGCTAAATTCTATGGGAAAAATGCTTGAGGCCCAAAGACTGGAACAGAGAACTCGTTTTGATGTAGAAATGCTTCAGGAAATGGGATACTGTCCGGGAGTAGAGAATTATTCCATGCACCTGTCAGGGCGTGAATGGGGAGAAAAGCCATATTCCCTTTTAAAGTACTTCCCTGATGACTTTTTGACAATAATTGACGAGTCCCACGTTACCGTTCCTCAAATCAGGGGAATGTACAATGGGGACAGGGCACGTAAGGAAACCCTGGTGGAGCATGGTTTCAGATTGCCGTCTGCCAAGGAAAACAGGCCTTTGAGGTTTGATGAGTTCGAATCATCTGTAAATCAGGTAATTTATGTCTCCGCAACACCCGGTCAGTATGAGCTTGCAAAATCAAGAAACGTGGTTGAGCAGATTATCAGGCCGACAGGTCTTGTGGATCCGGAAGTGCTGATTCGTCCGGTAACCGGTCAGGTTGAGGATTTGCTTAAGGAAGTAAGGCTGACTGCAGAAAAAGACGAAAGGGTGCTTGTAACCACATTGACAAAACGGATGGCAGAGGATTTGACGGATTACTATGCAAGAATCGGAGTCAAGGTGAGGTATATGCACTCCGAAATCGATACACTTGAGAGGATTGACATTGTTGATGATTTAAGACGGGGCAAATTCGATGTGCTTGTGGGCGTAAACCTTTTAAGGGAAGGTCTGGACTTGCCTGAAGTGTCTCTGGTGGCCATCTTGGATGCCGATAAGGAAGGGTTTTTGAGAAACGAAACCTCTCTGATACAGACCATCGGTCGTGCTGCAAGAAACGTCAACGGCCGTGTAATAATGTATGTGGATGAAATGACCGATTCGGTTCAAAAGGCATATGACATCACACTTAAAAGGCGCAAGCTGCAGATGAAATACAATGAGGTTCATGGAATCACTCCGAAATCCACTCAAAGGACCCTGAAAGAAAAACTCGCTGAAGAGGATGAAAAGTATAAGGGAATCGGCCGTGATGTCAGTAAAATACCAAAAGATGAGCTTAACTTGCTGATTAGAGATTTGGAAAAGGACATGAAGGATGCCGCAGCAAGGCTCGACTTTGAAAGGGCGGCTGATTTGAGAAATAAGTTATATGCATTAAAGGGATTTGAAAAATAGTTTTCAATTTATTTTTTTCCATTTTTTTAGATGAACAAAATCATTAGTTATTTATATTCCTTTGAAACAAATGTATACGTGATGTTATTTTCAAGAAAACATGTTAAATTCGCATTAATTTTAATGATTTTCGCCGTATTGTCGGTTTCTATTGTTAGTGCAACAGACATTAATTCAACAGATGCGCTGACTGTCGACGATGATGGTGAACACATTGAATTAAGTGATAATTTGGATGAACTGGAGTCCAAAGAGGTACTGTCCGATAAACAGACTCCTTCTATTGATATTGATTCATCCCAGGTCACTACGGGTGAAGAGATTGAAATTTCTCTTAAAGATTCAAGTAATGTGTCATTGGTTAATAAGAATTTAACAGCAACAATAAACAATGAACAACACCCGCTTTTTACGAATGAAAATGGTACTGCAAAGCTAAAGCTTGATTTGCCTGCTAAAAGTTATGTGCTGCAGGTTAATTTCTTGGGAGACGATGAGTATGCTCCTGTCAATAAGACTTTTGATATAACAGTTTCAAAAATCAATGCTGCACTTTCTTTTGGCCCAACCGGCTTGAAGAATGGCGAGTATCTTTATGCTTACCTTAAGGATATCAATGGAAATCCTATTCAGAATGTTCCGTTATCCTTTAATGTAAACAATAACCTGTATACCTATGATACAGATTCCAGTGGTCGTGCTGGACTGAAGATTAGCTTGTCTCTAGGATCACACGGCATAACAGTTGGCTTTGCTGGAAATGACTATTATAATTCTGTCAGCCAAACGGTTAATGTAATGGTTCTCATACCTACCTCAATTGTCATCGGCAATTCCATCCTTTTGACCAATGGTTTTTTAAGGGTATATTTAAGAAGCGATTCCCAATCCATATTGGCTAATCAGCTTATAAAAATCACTATCAATGGCAAGGTTTATGAAAAAAGAACCAATTCCGAAGGGATAGTCATTTTCAAGCCTATGCTTGGTACAGGCACACTCACAGTCAAAGTGGAATTCGGCGGAACTTCAACCGTTGCTCCAACTCAGGCTACAAAACAGGTGACAGGCATTAAAGGTAATGCAAAAAATCCTTTGAAATCAAAGATTCCTTTGAGAAATGGTATTCCTGATGTGGATTATATGACCGGAAATTATGTTATGGCTGATCCGGACATGACCTACACCCTTTTAAAATCCCAGTATAAGGAAGTCATTAAAAGGGACAGTTACTGTCTATACTTGAAAAAGAAATTGAGCAAATACACTTTCTTCAAGTCCAAATCAGAGCCAAAACTCAATCACATTATCCAAAGGGAAAAATGGAATGTAATTGAAAGGGCACTTAACACAAAGATAGTTAAGAAAAACAAGCATAACTACTGGCCAAAACAGATTACAGCTTCTCTCAAGGGAAAATCCTATACCTATCCTGAGGTAAGGGACGTGCAGAATACCGGATACACTTGCGGACCGACTTCCGCCAGCATGTGCAGTCAGGCATTGAGAAACTATTACTGTGAAAAATACCTGGCTAAAAAGGCAGGTTCCACAGCCTCTTCCGGTTCAAGTACCAGCGGCCTTAAAAGGGCTTTGGAGAAATGCCATTTCAAATGTTCCATTTACTATAAAAGTTCATTCAATAAGGCTTTAAAACAGCTTAAGAACGGAGGTGCTGCTTTAGTATTCCATACCTGGAACCATTATGTCTGCATTTTGGACATAAGCAAAGACGGCAAGAAAGTGCTGGTCGGCAATCCTTCAGGGGATTATGACTATGGAAGCCATAGCATTCCGACCAACTGGCTGACCGTCAAGAAAATGAAAAAGCGCTTTAACAATTATGACACTTCGGGTCTGGTTGTTAAGCTCAAATACTCCTTGAGCAAGGCAAAGAAGAAGTCCATGAACTACTTCTATTCAAACATGGGTACTAAATGGTCTCGTCAGAATGTAAATGAAAGGATACCTCAAATTCAGGATCCTTTCTATTAATTCTTTTTTTATTTTTTTTTCAATATTGATTTTGCTTTAAAACATTATCGGGTCATTATAATTTTGTTTCAGACTCATATCGCAATGTTTATTAATTTTAAAAACTAATAATTTAATTACCTAATTTTGTAATTACTTTGCAACTGCTCTCTAAAATATTTTATATATGGGAGTATCTAATATTATTAAGGAGTTTAATTATGACCAATGAAGATAAAAAAATGATTGTCATAAAGGGTGCACGTGAGCACAATCTGCAGGATATTGATGTCACTGTGCCCCGTGATGAGTTTATTGTAATTACAGGTCTCAGTGGGTCTGGAAAGTCTTCACTAGCTTTTGATACAATTTACGCTGAAGGACAGCGCAGATATGTTGAATCATTATCCGCTTATGCAAGACAGTTTCTGGGGCAGATGAAAAAGCCTGAAATGGAATCCATTGAGGGATTGTCCCCTGCGATTTCAATTGACCAGAAAACAACCAGGGAAAATCCAAGGTCAACTGTAGGTACAATCACTGAAATCTATGATTATTTGAGATTATTGTTTGCAAGAATAGGAATTCCCCATTGTCCAAATTGTGGAAAGGAAATCTCTCAGCAGACCATTGGCCAGATTGGCGATTCGGTCATTGAAGAGGGCGAAGGGGTCAAGATTCATATATTGTCTCCTGTCGTTCGGGATAAGAAAGGCCAATTCAAGGATGTCCTTGACGATTTGAGAAACAAGGGATTTGTAAGGGTCCGTGTCGATGGTGAGGTCAGGGATTTGGATGAGGACATAGAGCTTGCAAAGACATACAGGCACAATATTGATGTTGTAGTGGACAGACTGAAAATCAGAAAGGACGTTGACTTTAAAAGAAGACTCGTTGACTCATTGGAAACTGCAGCGGAATTCACAGACGGTTTGATAACTGTATTGTTTGACAATGGCGAGGAACAATATGAGAAAAAATACTCAGAGCACTTTGCCTGTGTCGACTGCGGAATAAACTTTGAGGAGCTGACCCCTAGGATGTTTTCATTCAATGCGCCTCAGGGGGCCTGTCCTGAATGTAACGGTATCGGTTCCAAAATGGAAATCGATCCGGACCTGATTGTTCCCGACAAGACTCTGACATTAAACGAGGGAGCAATTGCGCCTTGGTCAAAATCATCCAAGCGTGAAAATTACTATTATCAGATGCTTGAGGCGGTTTCAAATCACTTCAACTTCAGCATGGACATTCCATTCAATGAACTGGATAGCGAATATCAAAACACCATTCTTTACGGATGCAAGGACAAGATTCCATTCACATTCAAAAGAAGAAACAAGTCCTATATGGTAAACCGTAAGTTTGAAGGTGTGATTCCAAGGATGGAGAGATTATACTTTGAAACCAAATCCAACTATTCAAGAAAATACATTTCCAAATTCATGAGCGACAGGAAATGTCATGTCTGTGACGGCAAAAGATTAAGGCCGGAAATATTGGCGGTCACTGTCGGAGGTAAGTCAATCATTGATGTTTGTGATTTGGCCATCAAGGATTCATATCAGTTCTTCCAGGATTTGGAGCTGACCGAAAGGGAAATGTTCATTGCAAAAGAGGTTCTAAAGGAGATTAAGGAGCGTTTGAGCTTTTTGGTTGAAGTGGGTCTTGACTATCTGTCAATGTCAAGGTCTTCAGGAACCCTTTCAGGCGGTGAGGCTCAAAGGATTCGTTTAGCCACTCAAATCGGTTCCGGTCTGGTGGGTGTCCTTTACATTTTGGATGAGCCAAGTATAGGACTTCACCAAAGGGACAACATCAAGTTGATTGAGGCACTTAAAAGGCTTAAGGATTTGGGAAACACTCTTGTGGTCGTTGAGCACGATGAGGAAACCATTTTATCAGCAGACCATGTTGTTGACATAGGTCCCGGTGCCGGTGAGCATGGTGGTAAGGTCGTAGCTCAGGGAACTCCCCTTGACATCATGAACAATCCCGATTCAATCACAGGCCAATACATCTCAAGGGCCAAAAAGATTGATGTTCCTAAAGAAAGGCGTGAAGGCAACGGCAAATTCATTAAAATCATCGGTGCCGCTCAAAACAACCTGAAGGAAATCGATGTTGAAATCCCGCTGGGATTATTCACCTGTGTAACCGGGGTAAGCGGTTCAGGCAAAAGCAGTCTGATTAATGAAATTCTCTACAAGGGAGCACAGGGCAAATTATCCAAGAAATTCATGTTTGCAGGCAAATACAAGGAAATTGAAGGTCTTGAAAACATTGACAAGGTCATTGCAATAGACCAAAAGCCGATAGGAAGAACTCCAAGATCAAACCCTGCAACATATACCGGAGTGTTCACCGATATCCGTGACCTGTTTGCAAACACCCCTGAATCAAAGGCCAGGGGTTACAAGCCTGGAAGATTCTCATTCAACGTCAAGGGCGGAAGATGTGAGGCATGTACCGGTGACGGTATTGTACAGATTGAGATGCACTTTTTAGCAGACGTTTACGTTCCATGTGAAGTCTGCGGCGGTAAAAGATACAATGAAGAGACTTTGGATATAAGATATAAGGGCAAAAACATCTATGAGGTCCTTGAAATGACCGTTGAGGAAGCTCTGGAATTCTTTGAAAACATTCCAAAAATCACCAAAAAGCTTCAGACATTATATGATGTCGGTTTGGGCTACATGAAGATAGGCCAGCCTGCAACAACATTGTCTGGTGGGGAAGCTCAAAGAATCAAGCTTGCAAAAGAGCTTTCAAGAACAAGCACAGGCAAGACATTATATATTCTTGACGAGCCTACCACAGGTCTTCACTTTGCAGACATCAAAAGATTGCTTGAAGTTCTGGCAAGACTGACCGATGCAGGCAATTCCGTGGTTGTAATTGAGCATAACCTCGATGTCATCAAGACTGCTGACCACATTATTGACCTTGGTCCTGAAGGCGGAGACGGCGGCGGTGAAGTTATCGCTACCGGAACACCTGAAGAGGTGGCCGAAGCTGGAACCTATACCGGTGAGTTTCTGGAGCGCATGCTCAATGAAAACATAACTCCATATGCAAAAGAATTAGTAGAAGATATTGGAAAGTGATTATCTTCTATTTTTATTATTTTTAACAATTTTTCTTAATAATTTTAGTCAATCATGTCATCTTTTGATTTTATTTTTTATAGATATATTTAGTTAAAATCCATTTTTTAAAAGAATTACATTATAAAAACTCTTTTTTTTAGAAATTTTTCAATAAATTTATATATTTTACTGAATAAAGATTTTATCAACTAATAATAGTAAACTTTAAATAGTTGTTTAAAGCCTATTAGTAGTACAATTATTATTCAGGTGATAATAATGAGAGAGTTATATAAGAAGATGATTGACGAGTCAATGGCTGCCCAAAAGGCAGATATTGCTGTCATATCAGAAAATAGGTACAATGACTTTAAAATAACTGATGCAAAACCATATGCCGATGCGGTATCTGGCATGAAAGCATTGGACGGTCAGGCAGAATCTGTAATTAACTTGCATAAGGAATCTGTTAAAAACCACTTTGAAATTCTATCTTCCATTACAGACACCTTGAAATGTGAAGATGATCCTTTCATTGAACATTTCCAAACTCCTCCTGTTCTGGAAATCTTATGTGAAGAGGATGGCGAATTTGCAGACAGCTTGGACAAGTTCATCCAAGCCATTGCAGATAATGAAGCACTAATCTCCAAAGAATCAATAAGAAGATATGGCGGATTTTACGGACCTACATGCGTAGTGGACTTTGCATTGATGCCTGGAAGTACAAGTAATGTGGTAAACCAAATACTGCAAAAAACAGACATTCCGGTAGCTCACAAACAGGCAATCCTTTCAGCAAAATCATGGGGTATGAACACCTCATATGGTGTTGGAGATGCCTTCGCCAATGCCCTTGAAGCGGGTGCAACCGCTGCTGAAGCAACCGAAAAGGAAATTGCCGCATTGCAAATGATTTACAAAACACCTATTGAAGGACAAGGCCAATTGATGGATGATGCAGACCACTCATCATTTGATGTAAGGGACTACATGAACAAATACAAAAAGGCAATGACACCGGTCGTTAAGGCTGCAATGGATGATGGTGTGCACTACGGTAACATTGTAACCGTTCCTGCATACTGTGTCGGAGATATAGGACACCACATCGGTCAGTCCACTTACAACATGTGCAAAGATGACATGACCTTGGCAATCGTTCAGGCAACAGCTGAAGTTATTGACGCAACATTGAGAAATAATCTGGACAACTACAAGTCAGCATTTGACGTGCTTAAGTTATCCACAGGTTCATCTGCATGTGCAACAGAATTCATCCTGGAATTGGACGGATTCAACGCACCTATGGTAGTGGACTTGTTCTCCAAAAGGTTCCACAACTTCGTACAGCAATACCCAACAAGGGGTGCAGCTGCAGAATTGCACAACTGTGACTTCATGGACATGATTTACAGAGGATTCAATGCAATCAGCGGTGCAAGAAAATTCAGAGCAGGTACCGGCGGAGAGTTAGTGCCTAAAATCAATGGATTTGACGTTGACCTAAGTCCGATTTTAGCCAGTGAAACAGTAATGAACCCGCAAAGATACACTTACCCTGCATGTGCTATTACAGTAAGATTCTCATCTCTCATGAGATTGGCGGACTATCCATGTCTTTTAACTTCAGAACCAATTACAGCAACCATGATGACAAACATAATTGCACTTAACAAGGAAGCACCAGGATCTCCTGTAAGGGGATGTAAAAACTGTGCTGCCGCTTCACTTGTGGACAACAAACACGAATACTGTCAATGGAGAGAGGCTGTTTAGGTGAGTTAGATGACTTGTAATATAAGAAAAAAATTCTTTGCGGAACTCCTTGGAACATTTTTCCTGGTATTTTTCGGTACAGGTGCAGCTGTAGTAACCCTTTTGATTACAGAGGCGGCAGGTGCCACAGGAATCGGACCTTTGGGAGGACTTGGTGACTGGATTGCCATCGCTTTGGCATTCGGTCTGACTGTAATGATATGTATCTATGTGTTCGGAAAGATATCCGGTGCACACCTGAATCCTGCGGTTACCATCGGACTTTTGGTAACCAAAAACATCGCTTTGGTTGACAGCATCTATTATATAGTTGCACAGGTCATCGGCGCATGTTTAGGAAGCCTTTGTCTGTTCTTATGCCTTGGCGCTCCGGCAGTTACAATCGGAGGGCTGGGTGCAACAGCTCCAGGACTTGGCGTAAGCTATATGCAGGCAATGTTTGCCGAATTTTTGGGAACATTCTTCCTCATGATGGTTGTAATGGGTGTAGCGGTCGATAAAAAGGCAGAACCTGGTTTTGCTGGAATATCAATCGGTATGACAGTTGCTGCAGTAATTGTTGTTTTAGGCGCATTTACCGGTGCTTCAATCAACCCTGCACGTACATTCGGACCATACCTGATGGATATGGTTCTGGGAGGACAAAACCTCTGGGGATTCTTCCCGATATATCTTGTCGGACCTATTTTAGGTGCAATCTGTGCGGCATTCGCATATGCTTACCTTGCAAAAGGCAGTGGAGTCTGTGAACTCCCACAGCCATTCAATGATGAATAATTCTTTTTGAATTATTCAACCTTTCTTTTTTTGAAAACCTATTTAAATTAATTATGACTAATATTAATTTAAGGTGATAAATTGAGTTTTGATATTAGGGAATCTTTTTTAATTTTTATTCGTGGGGTCCTT
>Ga0256407_10000704_pt1 | contig 76373 bp, 40 predicted proteins | sample RumenRJG_04DNA_FD_193489 | JGI IMG/M metagenome (GOLD analysis project Ga0256407, IMG submission 193489) | Bovine rumen microbial communities from Lethbridge, Alberta, Canada - RJG_04 | ecosystem: Host-associated > Mammals > Digestive system > Stomach > Rumen | place: Canada: Alberta... | reverse complement strand
GGTATCGGGGAGGCATGTGCTAGGAAGTTTGCTGCCAATGGCGGCAGACTTATCCTCAACGCACGGAGCAAGGATAAGTTAGAGGCACTCAAGGCCGAGTTGGAAACCCTTTACGGTGCGGAAGTGCTTCTGCTGCCCTTCGACGTGCGCGACACCCCTGCCGCCAAGGAAATGCTGGCATCGTTGCCCGATGGCTTCCGCGACATCGACGTGCTTGTGAACAACGCCGGACTGGCACTGGGACTCGACAAACAGCAGGAGGGTGACCTCGACCAGTATATCACGATGATCGACACCAACGTGAAGGCACTGCTCGTCATCACACGTCTCGTGGTGCCCGGCATGGTGGAGCGGGGAAGAGGACATGTCATCAACATCGGGTCGTGCGCCGGCGATGCCGCCTATGCCGGAGCGAGTGTCTACTGCGCCACGAAAGCAGCAGTGAAGGCTCTCTCCGACGGACTGCGCATCGACCTCGTCGACACCCCCGTGCGGGTGACGAACGTGAAGCCGGGACTGGTGAACACCAACTTCTCCACCGTGCGCTTCGGAGGCGACCGTGCACGCGCCGACAAGGTGTACCAGGGAGTGAAACCCCTTGTGGGGGAGGACATCGCCGAGGTGGTGTATTTCGCCGCCGCTGCTCCCGAACATGTGCAGATAGCCGAGGTGCTCGTCTATGCTACCAACCAGGCTTCTGCCACACAGGTGTACAGGGAATATGAAAGATGAAAGATTAAAGATGAAAAATGAAAAATGAAATATTTTTCTGGCTATGAGAGTATTGATTGTGAATACGAGTGAGCGGACAGGAGGAGCGGCGATGGCAGCCAACCGACTGATGGAGGCTCTCAACAACAACGGCGTGAAGGCGAAGATGCTGGTGCGCGACAAGGAGACCGACTGCATCACCGTAGTGGGCCTGAAAGGCGGCATGAAGGCACAGTGGCACTTCTTCAGGGAAAGACTGAAGGTCTTCATGAAACTGCATTTCTCGAAGAAACACCTCTTCGAGATAGATATCGCCAACTCCGGCTACGACATCACACGGCTGAGGGAGTTTAAGGAGGCCGATGTGATACACCTGCACTGGGTGAACCAAGGCATGCTCTCTCTCAACGGCATCAAGAAGGTGCTCGACAGTGGCAAACCGGTGGTGTGGACCATGCACGACGCATGGCCCGCGACAGCCATCTGCCACTATACCCATGGCTGCCACGCCTTCAAGTCGATGTGCCGCAACTGCAGGCTGCTGCCCGGCGGTGGAGGTCCGAACGACCTCGCCTGGCAGGTGTGGAACCGCAAGCAGCAGATGCTCAAAGACCAGCACGTGTCGTTCGTCACCTGCAGCAGGTGGTTGGAGACACAGGTGAAGCAGAGTGCCTTGCTCACCGGACAACAGGTGGTGAGTATTCCCAACCCTATCGACACACGGGTGTTCAGACCCGGTGACAAGCAAACGGCGAGGGAACGGCTCGCCCTGCCTGCCGACAAACGCATCATCCTCTTCGTATCGCAGCGCGTGACCGACGAGCGTAAGGGTATGGCCTATCTCACCGATGCCATCGACTTGCTGGTGAAGGAGAACCCCGCCATGGCCAACGATACGGTGGTGGCTATCCTCGGCGGACATGCTGAGGAACTGGAAGGGAAACTCGCCCTGCCCGTCTTCCCCCTGGGCTATGTGAGTGACGAGAAGAAAATCGTGGAGATATACAACGCCGTCGACGTGTTCGTGCTACCCTCGCTCGAGGACAACCTGCCCAACACCATCATGGAGGCCATGGCATGTGGCGTGCCCTGCGTGGGGTTCAAGACAGGGGGAATACCCGAGGAAATCGACCACAAGAAGACTGGGTATGTGGCGCAGCAGCGCGATGCCGCCGACCTGGCACAAGGCATCAGGTGGGTGCTCGACGAGGCCGACCGCGACGCCCTCAGGCAGGCCTCAGTGAGGAAGGTGAACACCACCTACGCGCAAAACGCCGTGTCGCTGCGCTATATCGAGGTCTACAACGAGGCCCTGGCTTTCAAGCATTATAGTATATGATTACCATCTCTCTCGTCACCATCACATACAATGCCGAGAAGGTGCTCAAGCCTACCCTCGACAGCGTGCTCGCGCAGCAGTATGCCGGCATAGAGCACGTCATTATCGACGGTGCCTCTATCGACGGCACGATGAGGTGGGTTGACGACTACAGACGACAGACAGAGGAGGCTGACAACGGACACGTGGTGGTGGCCCTCTCGGAACCCGACAAAGGGCTCTACGATGCCATGAACAAGGGACTGCAGAGGGTGACCGGACAATATGTGTGCTTTCTCAATGCCGGCGACCTACTGCCGTCGCCCGATACGATAGAGAGGGTGGTGGAGGCTGTCTTGAAGGAGGACGGACGGATGCCGGCTGTAGTGTATGGCGATACCGATATCGTGGACGGCGAATGGAAATTCCTGCACCACCGCAGGCTCGCGCCACCCGACAACCTCACCTGGCGCTCGTTCAGAAAGGGCATGCTGGTGTGCCACCAGGCGTTCTATGCACGCTGCGACATCGCCAAGGCCACGCCCTACGACTTGCGCTACCGCTATTCTGCCGACGTCGACTGGTGTATCCGTGTGATGCGTGAGGCAGAGCGGCAGGGAGCGGCGTTAAGGAGGGTGGAAGGTGTCGTGGCGCTGTATATGCAGGAGGGACAGACCACGATGCACCACAAGGCATCGCTGCGCGAACGGTTTGACGTGATGCGAAGGCATTATGGACTCCTCACGACATTGGCCATGCACGCGTGGTTTGTGGCAAGGAGGCTTGGCAGGTCTTCGGCCAATTGAGAATTGACTATTGAAAATTGAATATTATATTGAATATGAAAAAAACATTGCTGATGGCCACACTTTTGTTGGCCGCCCTCACCTTTTCGAGTGACCTCTGCGCACAGAGGCAAGGAAGAACGCCGCGGAGCAGAGTGGCAACTACTACTGCTTCATCTTCGAAAGCCAAGAAAGAGAGAGTATTGGTAAGGTCGACAACCTCGTCCCAAATTCCTACATCCTCTGCCAAACCCATGGAAAGGGCGATGGCAAAACAGGGAAAGACAAGGGGCAGAAGTACCACTACGGCTCCGATGTCATCATCGCAGAAGCGAAAGGTGACGACCGTGAAAAGGAAATAAAAAAATCTCCAGCCATCAACGGCTGGAGATTGTAGTTTGTTATATGCTTCGGATTACGAACATTTCAATATCTGTCCCACTCGCACCCTCGTACTCGTACCCAGGCCGTTGAGGCGCTGCAACTCCTCTACACTCACGTTGTATTTGCGCGAGATGGAGAAAATGGTCTCGCCAGTCTCTACGGTATGGCGCACCGTGCGGTGGTTGTTGGTGAATGTGACGCCCGACACCTCTTCGTCTCTCCTCGAAGTAGTGGTGGATGAGGTGGGACTCGTAGATGTGGAGGGACGGCCGCCATAGACCTCCTCCTTGGTATAACTGCTCACCTTCTGTCCACGGGTAGCAGTGGCCTTGGCCGACTCGCTTGCCATCGTGCTGCGGCGGAAAGTGTAGAAGTCGCCGGTGATGTCCTGATTGCGGAAGTCGAAGAAGAGTGCTGGATTGAGCGCCACGCCACAGAGGCGGGTTTCGAAATGAAGGTGTGAGCCAGTGCTGCGGCCGGTGTTGCCGCCAAGGCCGATGGGCTGTCCGGCACGCACCACCTGATTCTCGCGCACGAGGTGCTTGGAGAGGTGGCCGTAGATGGTCTCCAGACCATTGTTGTGACGGATAACTACATAGTTGCCATAGCCTTTTGCCTCATATCTCACGATGCGTACTTTGCCGGTGAAGGCAGCGCGGATAGTGTCGCCGGTATAGACCTTGATGTCAAGACCTTTGTGCTGACGTCCCCATCTCGGTCCAAACTGTGAAGTGATGACACGGCTCGAAGTGGGCATGTGGAATCCACGAAGGTCGATGCGGTAGGTCTCGGGCAGTTCCGTGGCCTTATGGGCGAAGCGGTTGTCCCAGTCTTGGTAGAGGTCGGCGGAAGGAGATTCCATGTTCTCTCGTTCCTTTATGGTATTCAAGGCAAGTGTATCGAGGGCTTTCACCTTCCTGTCCACGGGAGCCATTTTTGCAATGAGGTCTTGAGCGGCCATCGGCAGTGTGGAGGAGGTTAGTACCAATGTTAGTGCAATTGTCTTAAATGTCTTTCTAAAACTCATAAAATATGTTTCTAAGTAATACTCTTAAATATGTGTGTGCTTAAAAGCAAGCGCAGGGGAAATAATAGACGCAACAAAAAATACATCGATTATTTCTAATTGCGATGCAAAGATAAGCATAAAAACTCAGAAAAAAAGGGGATTAACAGTTTTTAGTGACTTTTTAACACTTAAAAACTCTGCTTTTTCTCGTCTTTCAACTATCATTTTACGATATGGCGCCCCAGTTGATGTTGGTCTTGCGGAGGGCATTCAGGCGCCTCCACAGCAATTCGTGGGTGGGGCTCTCACAGGTAGGGTCTTCGTCGATGATACGCTGGGCGGTGTCACGTGCCAGTTGCACGATTTGTCCGTCGCGGGCGATGTCGGCAATCTTCAGGTCGAACGCCATGCCGCTCTGCTGTGTGCCCTCAAGGTCACCCGGTCCGCGGAGTTTCAGGTCGGCCTCGGCTATCTCGAAACCGTCGTTGGTGGAGCACATGATATCGATGCGGCGACTCGTGTCCTTGCTCAGACTTCGTGTGGTGACGAGGATGCAGAACGACTGTTCGGCGCCGCGCCCCACCCGGCCGCGCAATTGGTGGAGTTGGGAGAGTCCGAAGCGCTGGGCGTCGATAATCACCATCACCGAGGCGTTGGGCACGTTGACGCCCACCTCTATCACCGTGGTGGCAACGAGGATTTGGGTCTCGCCGCTCACGAATTTCCGCATCTCCTCTTCCTTTTCCTGAGGCTTCATCCTGCCGTGCACCTTGCTCAGGCGAAACTCTGAAAACACTTCTTTCATCAGCGCGTAGCCATCCTCGAGGTTGCGCAGGTCGATGTTCTCGCTCTCGCTGATGAGGGGATAGACGATATACACCTGACGGCCCGCCACAATCTGGCGGCGGATGCCTTGGTAGAGACTGTTGAGTTGGTCGTCGTATTTGTGTTGGGTATAGACGGGCTTGCGGCCAGGAGGCAGTTCGTCGATGACACTCACGTCGAGGTCGCCGTAGATGGTCATGGCGAGGGTGCGGGGGATGGGGGTGGCAGTCATCACCAGCACGTGGGGAGGGTTCTGGCTCTTGCTCCACAGTCGGGCACGCTGCTCTACGCCGAAGCGGTGCTGCTCGTCGATGATGGCGAGGCCCAGGCGCAGGAACTGCACGTTGTCCTCGATGACGGCATGTGTGCCGACGAGGATGTTCACGCTGCCGTCGACAAGACCGTCGAGCACCTCTTGCCGCCGTTTCCCCTTCACGATGCCGGTGAGCAGTTCCACGCGGATGTCCATGCCGCGCAGGAATTCAGTGATGGTGGCGAGATGCTGTTCGGCAAGGATTTCGGTGGGTGCCATCATGCACACCTGGTAGCCGTTGTCGATGGCGATGAGGGCAGAGAGGAGGGCCACAAGCGTCTTGCCCGACCCTACGTCGCCCTGCAGCAGGCGGTTCATCTGCCGGCCACTCTTCATGTCGCCGTGAATCTCGCGCACCACGCGTTTCTGGGCGTTGGTGAGGGCGAAGGGCAGGTGGTTGTGATAGAAATCGTTGAAATGCCTGCCCACGCGGTTGAGCACATATCCGCGGTATTTGCGGCGTTGGTCGCTGGCATAGCGCAGGATATTGAGTTGCACGTAGAACAGTTCTTCAAACTTCAGCCGCATCTTCGCATGGTCGAGTTCGGCAGCATCCTGGGGGTGATGGATGAAGCGCATGGCCTCATCGCGGGAGATGAGGTGTAGGGGGCCGGTGATGTAGGGAGGCAGCGTCTCCTCCATGGGGGAGGGCAGACGGTCGAGCACGCCACGGATGATGCGCTCCACGGCACGCGATGTCATCCCCGATTTCTTCATCCGCTCTGTGGTGTGGTAATGGGGGTGCATGCCCATGGACGACAGTTGGGCCGTGGCGGCAGGCTCTATCTCGGGATGGGTGACCTGGAAACGGCCGTTGAACACGGTGGGACGTCCGAAGACGATGTATTCCTCGTTTTCCTTGTATTGCTTGAGGGCATACTGCACCCCGGAGAACCATACCAGGTCGACGATGCCGTAGCCATCGCTGAAATGCGCCACCAGACGCTTCTTGCGCCTGCCGTTGTCGAAAGTCTCGAAACTCAGGATGCGGCCTTTCAACTGGATGAACGGCATGCTCTCGAGCAACTCGTTGGAATGGTATATCCTACGCCGGTCGACATATTTGTAGGGATAATACTCCAACAATTGCCCGAAAGTCTCTATGCCCAACTCCTTGCTCAGCAGTTCCTTGCGTTTCGGACCCACCCCAGGGGCATACTTCACGTCTTGGCTCAGCAGGTCGTACATCTACTCTTGCTCTGTCTTGCTTTCCATCAGATGGAGATACTGCATCTTTTTCTGCAATGCGTGCACTGCCTCGTCGCCCACGAAGAAGGAAAGAATCGTGTAGGCATAGGGCAGCGAGGCGCCGGGTCCCTCACCGGTGATGATGTTGCCGTCGACCGTCACCAGTTCGGCGGTATACTCGGCACCGTCGAGATAGACCTCGAAGCCGGGGGAGCAGGTGGCACGGCGTCCCTGCAACAGACCAAGGCTGCCCAAGACCATAGGCGCGGCACAGATGGCACCAATGCGGCCACCGCGCTCAGCGTGCTGCAGCAGTGTGAGGCGCAGGCCCTCGTGGGTGTTGAGGTTCACCGACCCTGGCATGCCACCGGGCAGCAACAGCATGTCGGCATCCTGAAAGTCGCTCTCGTCGAAGAGCATGTCGGCCTTCACCGTGATGCCGTGCGACGACTCCACCCACAGCGTGCCAGTCACACTTACTGTACTCACTTCCTGTCCGCCGCGGCGGAGGATATCTACTGGTGCCAACGCTTCTATCTCCTCGAAGCCATTGGCCATGAAAACATATATCTTTGCCATGTGGAATAGTGTTGATTTGCCAAAATTACAAAAAAAAATCCATTTTGCCCTTCTTCGGTATACTTTTGCGGCATTCTTTCTTCGTTTTTCGGCGAAATGATGTAATTTTGTGGCCTAATTCTCTTTGCTATGGCGCAGAAAAAACTGAGATTCGCCATCTTCGGCAACATCTACCAAGCCAAGAAGTCGGTGTCGATACAGAAAATCCTCTCCTTCCTCTCCGAGAAGAAGGCAGAGGTGTATGTAGACAAGGAATTCTATGAGTTTCTCACCAACGGACTGCATATCGACGTGAAGGTAGACAGGGTGTTCGAGGGCGATAACTTCGAAGCCGACTACGTCATCTCCATGGGGGGCGACGGAACGTTTCTCAAGGCAGCGAGCAGGGTAGGCGACAAGGGCTACCCCATCGTTGGCGTGAACATGGGCAGGCTGGGCTTTCTTGCCGATGTAGGACCGTCGGAGATAGAGCATGCCCTCTCTGCCATCTATACCGGCGACTACAAGATAGAGGAGCATGTGGCCATCATGGTGGAGACCGAGGGAGTGACCCAACTCACGGGATGCCCCTTCGCACTCAACGATATCGCCGTGCTGAAGCGCGACAACGCGTCGATGATCAGCATACGCACTGCCATCAATGGCGAGCATCTCGTCAACTATCTGGCCGACGGGCTCATTGTCAGCACGCCGACGGGCAGCACGGCCTATTCGCTGTCGAACGGCGGACCCATCATCGCGCCACAGGCTGGCGTGCTCTGTCTTTCGCCCGTGGCACCTCATAGCCTCAACGTCAGGCCCATCGTCGTGCCCGACGACGCGGTGGTGAGGCTTCGTGTGGAGAGCCGCAACCACAATTTCCTCGTGGCCATCGACGGCAGGTCGGAGAAGTGTGCCGAGGGCACCACGCTCACCATCCGTAAGGCGCCCTATCAGGTAAGAATCATCAAACGCAACACCCACAAGTATTTCCACACGCTCAGGGAGAAGATGATGTGGGGAGCAGACTCAAGATAACAAAGACATGTTTAAGAAATTCAAGGAATACTTCACCACAGAGGACAGCATCTTCACTGCGAAGGAGATCCTGGTATGGCTCTGGGCGGCATGGAAGGGCAACCGTTTCCAGGCTGTGCTCAACGCCTCATTGGGTCTTATGGCGGTGGCGGTGAGCATCACCTCGGTGTGGTCGCTGCAGAATGCCATAGATATCGCTGCCCATTCCAAGCCCGGCAACTTGTACTGGGCTGTAGGCTTCATGGCTATCCTCGTGCTCTGTAATTTCGCCATCAACATCTCTTCGGTGTGGGTGAAAAACATCCTGGGCATCAAGGCGAGGAACCGCATGCAGCAGCGGATGCTCGACAGGATTCTCAAGTCGGAGTGGCACAGCAAGGAGAAACGGCATAGCGGTGATGTCATTAACCGTCTGGAGACGGACGTCAACCACGTCATCAACTTCCTCACCGAGGTGTTGCCCAGTTCGGTGTCTACCGTCGCCATGTTTCTAGGTGCTTTTGGCTATCTCTTCGTGCTCGACAAGTATCTCTCGCTCATCATCGTGGGCATGCTGCCCATCGTGGTGCTCCTCAGCAGGGTGTATATGAAGAAGATGCGGTCGCTCACCAGAGAGGTGAGGGATTCGGACAGTAAGGTGCAGAGCGTGCTCACCGAGACGGTGCAGAACCGCATGCTCATCAAGATTATGGAGAGCGACAATGCCATGGTCGACAAACTGGAGGAGACGCAGAGCGTACTGCGCCAGAAGGTGGTGAAGCGCACGTGGTTCTCTGTCACTGCCAACTTCATCCTCAATTTCGGCTTCTCACTGGGCTATCTCATCGCCTTCCTCTGGAGTGCACTCCGACTGTCGCACCACACCATCACCTTCGGTGGCATGACGGCATTCCTGCAACTGGTGAACCGTGTGCAGGTGCCCGCGAAGAATCTCACCCATCTGGTGCCGCAGTTCGTTACAGTTTTCACCGCTGCCGAGCGTCTGATGGAACTGGAGGAGAACCCGCTCGAGGAGCAGGGGTCGCCCATCTACGTGAAGGCACCGTGCGGCATCCAACTGACCAACGTGAACTTCGCCTACGAGGAGAGTCCGGGAAATGTCATCGACAACCTGACGTTCGACTTCAAGCCGGGCAGTTGTACCGCCATTCTCGGTGAGACGGGAGCCGGAAAGACCACCCTCGTGAGGATGATTCTGGCACTGATGCGTCCGCAGAGCGGAAAGGTGGAAATCTACAACAAGCACATGCGGAAGACGCTGTCGCCGCGTATGCGTTGCAACTTCGTGTATGTGCCGCAGGGCAATACGCTGCTCAGCGGTACCATCCGCGACAACCTGCGCCTGGGCAAACTCGATGCCACCGAGGAGGAGATGAAGGAGGCGCTGCACAAGAGTTGTGCCGACTTCGTGCTGGAACTGCCCGAGGGACTCGACACCATCTGCTCGGAGTCGGGTGGCGGACTGAGTGAGGGACAGGCTCAGCGCATTTCCATCGCGCGCGCCTTGCTGCGCGACAGGTCGATCATGCTCTTCGACGAGGCCACGAGTGCCCTCGATCCCGACACGGAGCGCCGTCTGCTGCAGAATATCCTGGAGAGCCACGACAAGACGGTGATTTTCATCACCCATCGTCCCGCCGTGGTAGACTACTGCGACCAGACGCTGAAAGTGGAGAAAATCTGAAACCAGTACTCACGTTTTTATCTTTTAGGCGTTAGCGGGCCATCTGCTGGCATTTATAACAACACAGAGGCACAGAGTTTTTTTGCTCTGTGCCTCTGTGCTAATTTTCAATTTTCAATTTTCAATTTTCAATACTTTTGATTTTCTGCATATAATACTGCCTGAAGTCCGACCACTTGTAGTAGGGGTAGGTGGTGGTGGGCACGGGAAGCGTGGCCTCTACGCCATTGAGCAGACACTTCACGAGGATGTCGCTGGCACCCTTCTTGCCACGGTAGAACACCAGTTGGATGTTGGAGGCCTTGCAGGTCTGCCAGTTCTGGTAGCAGTCTTTCACCTCGTAGGGGTTCTCGGGGTCACGGTCGGCACCGTTGATGCCCATGAGCACGGTGAGCGGACCGATGCAGGTGTCGTGGCCGAACCTGAGGTCTGCCACACGGTCGCTGCTGCCATTGATTACGGCATCGGCCTTCTTGATGATGTCTTCCAGAATGGGAATCATCTCATACTGTGGACCGAAGACCCAGGAGTAGGACCCCAGGTTGGAACCTTCCCATTTGTCTACGATTTCCTGGTCGGTGATGATATTGCCCATCATACCCTCGTGGTTGATGCTGGGTAGGGTGGTGTAGAGGCTGATGAGGTCGCCTGCCATGCGGTTGGGGTTCTTCTTCAGACCCTCGGTGCTGGTGAAGACACGTGAGATGACTTTCTGGCGGAGGGAATTGTCGTCTTGAAACTGGTCGCGGTTTTTCTCATAGCGTGGCCTTACCCTTGGGAATTTGCGCTTCTTGGGGTTCTGGTCGTCGGTGGGCACCACGCCGTCGAGGGTGAACCGCGACGACTGTTCGCGAATCTCGAGTTTCGGGTTACACTGCACCAGTTCCTGGCAGAAGGCCGACATGCTCAGCACGCAGCGCCCCGACAGCGAGGAGATGGCGAGCACATTGCCCCCTTTCTTGAAGACCTCGGGGAAACTGTTGTACATCACGCGGGCAATGCCCTGGTGCTGTTCCCATCCGAGTTGGGTGAGTTCGCTCACACCCGTCATCAACTCGTCCTTGCATGCCATGAACCGTTGATAGAAGACTTCTCCCTCGTCGGTGAGGATATGTCGTTCGTGGGCATCGGTGAGCAGGGTGTCGAGGTCGAGATAGAGTTTGTCGGTCCAGTAGTAGCGTGAGCCGTGGCGTGAGTAGTGGCTGATGTAGAACGGTTTGTAGCCACTCGGTGCCTTTGTCAGTTTCTCCGTGGTGAAGTGATAGGGATAGTCGTTGCCATAGGCTTTTCTGGGGTCGGCTTTGAGTTGCTCGAGGGCAGGCACCCCCTGCGCCCATGCTGTCAGCACGGTAAGCGTCAGAATAAGAATAGATAGTAATTTTTTCATAATCATGGATTTTTCAGACTGCGAATATACGGTTTTTCCTCGACAACAGCAAATTTTGCAATCGTTTCTTGCTGAATGACAACAAGAAACAACTCACCATATACAAAAAAGCCTCCCCCAATTTGGGAGAGGCTATAGAAAATATTACAATCGAATATATCCAATTTTTCAATATATCAATTTTAATCTTTCATCTTTAATTTTTAATCTTTAATCTTTAATCTTTCATCTCACCACGACTTTCTTCTTCCCCATGATATAGAGTCCGGCAGGCAGGCCAGAGGTCATCTCACGCACGGAGGCACCGGGAGTGCCACGGCGAATCAGGCGACCGTCGATGCTGTAGATGTCGGCGCTTCGCTCATGGGCAAAGGTAGGCTGAGAGATGCCTGTTGCCACTTGGTTGACGAGGTTCTTGCCACCCTCGGTGGCTGCGGAAATCTCGAAGAAGGTGGTTTGGTTGATGCCCACGATGTCGACGGTCTGCGGACTGCCGTTGTTGGTGCTGAACACGAAGTTCACCTCATCGGAGGCATTGTTGATGGTGTAGGACTTCTTATACCAGTTCTTGCCATCCACGCTCACGGTGGTAGTCACCTTGTCGCCGGGCCATGCGCTGTTGGCAGGTGTGTGGGAGCCGTCGCCGCCCCATGTCCAGAAGTTCACGCTGCTCCATCCCACGGCATCGGTGTTCACGTAGATGTCGATGTTGTAGGGCTCGAAGGTGCTCACGGTGTATTCACGGGTGATGATGCTGCTCACGCTGCCGTTCTTGAGCAGTCCCACCTTCAGTGTGGTGGTGCCGGCAGTGATGTCGATGGTGGTGCCGCTGGCCACGGCAGTGCTCGATGCGGTGGGCGTGCTGCCGTCGGTGGTGTAGACGAGTTTGGCCCCGCTGTCCTGGCTCACGGCGGTGAGTGTAGCGGTCTGCTGTCCGTCATACTCTCCTGAGGGCAGGTCGACCCAAGTCTGTTCGGCATTCTTGTTCATGTAGTAGACATAGTGGTATCCCGAGATGATTTTCTGCCAGTTGTCATTGGGCTGGTAGGTGGCGGCACCATTGCCCACCACTGCCAGCAGTTCACAGTTGTCGCCTGTGGTGCGCACGGCATAGTAGTTGGTGTTGTTGGCTTGGTTGGCATAGTTGCTCATGCTGTGGATGCCGGCGGCGTTGCGGGCGTTGATCATCATCTTGATGTCTTTCTTGCAGGCCATCCAGTGGGTCATAAACACGCAGGGTGTTCCGGGCATGGCAAGGAGGAAGGCGTTGGCTGCCAGCGTGTCGCGCACGATGGGGTCTTGCGCGGAGTTGGCACGGCGCTCGGTGTCGTGGTTCTCTACGAAGGTCACGGCATAGCGGCGGTAGTTGCCGCTATCGTAGTTGTTGCTCATCAGCGGCCAACTGCCGTCGTTCTGCTTGCCCAGGTAGGTCCAGTCGTTGCGGTTGATGGCGTTGCGCACGGTGTAGCGGAACTGGAAGTCGAAGGCAGCGCTCTGAATCTGGCCGTTGGTCTTCGTGGCTTCAATCCAGTTGCGGATGGTGTTGGAACTGTCCCAGCACTCGCCCACGGAATATTCCACGCCGCAGTTGCTGTTGTACTGGCCGGTATAGGAGCCGCTGTAGCCCTTCACCATGTCGTAGCGGAAACCCGTATAGCCGAGGTAGTGGATGAGGTATTTCAGGTAGGCGTTCACGTTGTCTTGCACGTTCTGGCTCATGTGGTCGAGGTCGCGCATGCCGCCCCATCCCTCTCCGGTGTCGTTGTTGGCAGAGAGGGAGTAGCCGTTCTGTGAGGCCCAGTTGAAGGTGGCTCCGCCGTCGTCGTCGCGGCAGATGTCGGTCGACGACATGCTGTAGGTCTTACCGTCGTAGGGATTCACCTCGGTGGGGAAGTCGACCCAGTTGGTGAGGTTGCCGCGGTGGTTGACGACCACGTCGGCAATAACGCCGGTGCCCTTGGTCTTGAAGGCCTGTATCATCGACTTCAGTTGGTCTTCGTTGCCGAAACTGCTGTTCTGGTCATACCAGTAGAGGGGGTCGTAGCCCATGGAGGGGTTGTTGGCTGCCCGTCCGCTCTGAGGCACCCATACGAGTGTGAAGTAGTTGGCGATATCGGCCGACTGTGCCTCGAGGGTGCGCCACTGTGATGGGGTGAACGAGTCCCAGTAGAAAGCCTGGAGCATCACACCATTGTAGTTGGATGGCCAACCTTGTGCAAAACTGTTGGTGGTGTTGCACAACATCAGGAAAAGAAGGATGAGGGTGTAGATTTTTTTCATATCGGGTAGAGTTTGATTTCTATTGCAAAAATAAGCCGAATATCGGCTTTTTGGCATCCGTAAGCCTGCTTTTTGTCGCATTTGGCGGTGCAATCGTTTGCATGGACGCTTGGTGTACTTGTTTTCAACATAGAGAAACAGAGACAAAGAGAGAAAAATAACACCTCTTTACCTCTATGTTGGTATAAATAACAAGGGGGCGCTCTTTGGCGCCCCCTTGTTGAAAGGAATATTTTTTTGATTATTCGCCTACGACGATAACGCAGCGGTTGCGGTCGTTCTCGGGGAATGGCTGTACGGTGTCGCCATAAGAACTCACGTCCATGCGGCTTCTGGAGATACCTCTCTCTTCGAGAGCCTTGGCCACCTTCTCGGCACGGGCCTTGGCATAGCCCACGTTGATTCTTGGGTTGCCGGTGCCACGGTCAGCGTAACCCTTGATGCTGATGCTCTTGTTGGGATACTTGTTGCACCACTCTACAATTCTGCTGAGTACGACATCGGGTGACGGGTCAGACTCGCGGATGATGTAGAAGAAGGTCTCACGGAGCGGCTCTTCCTGTACCACGGGTGCGGGCTTGGGTTCCGGCTTTGGCTCCGGTTTCGGCTCAACCACGGGAGCGGGCTGCACCACTGGTGGTTCGGGAGGTAATACCACGGGAGCGGGTGCCTTCTTCTTCTGACCGAACTTGAAGGTGAGGCCCACGAGGCCCACAATCTGCCAGTCGGGGTCGAAGTTCGACTTCAGGTTGAAGCAGTCGTTCTTGAAGTTGGCATCGAGTTCGAGGCTCACGCCGAAGTGGGGCGAGAAGCAATATTCCAACTGCGTGCCGAAACGGCCGTTGTAACTGCTGTGCTTCGTGCCGCACTGGTCGGGACCCACATAGAAGTTGTTGCCCTTGGTCATGCTGCTGACGATGCCCTTGTACTCGTCGAAATCCCATCCGTAGTTCACACCGAAACCGGTGAGCAGAATCCAGTTGAAACGCTGAGAGGAGCGGTTGGGGAAGAGGATGTTCGACATGTTCATCAACAGGTCGAGGTCGCCGGTGATGGCCTTGAACTTATAGTCGGCATCGCCGTTGGGAAGTCCGGGGAAGCGCTCCTGCAGGAATCCGCCCTTGGCCTCATAGCCCTGCACGTGGAGTCGTGCTCCCACCTTCGGGTTGAAGTAGCGGCCGAAGGACACGGCGAACTGCGGTGTGACGAGGTCCATGAAGTCGTAATGGGTGAGCGTAGCCTGTGCACCACCCTGAATCGAGATGAAGTTGTGGGGATAGTACTCGTCGGTATCTTGTGCTTGGGCAGCGGTGGACACTCCGAAGAGGAGTGCCACGGCTGCTGCTATGTTCAAAAACTTTTTCATATTCGCCAAATGTTTATGTTATTACTTTTTCACAATAGTGGCAAACATCTTGTCGCTCTGGGCGCGGCTGGGATACAACTTGATGTTGTATGTACCGGCCTCGCTGATGCGCAGGTTGCCGGCAGCCTCTTCCAGATTGGCGGCATCGCCTCCAAGGTTGATGTCCCAAGTGCCATTGGTAGTGAACTTGAACTCGTCGGCCTTGAGGTCTGTGGTAATCTCCCAGCAGTCCTCGTCCATGTTGTAGTTCATCACCACATAAGAACCGGCATCCCATCCTGCGGGTGTGGCAGGACCTACCAGACCCCATGTGACTTTCGTGGCGGTCAGCGAACCGTTGGCCACGTCGGCTACGAGTCTGTAGTAACCCGGCTCGTTGCAGTTGATGTTGCTGCCGTCACCAAGTTGGAATACTGAACTGTACGAAGTGAAGTCGTTGTAGTTGTATTCGGCATTCCAGTTGCGCTCCTTGGTAAACTTGAAGTCACCGTCCATGTAGGCATAGCCCACATACACACCGTCGAAGTTGGCAGAGCGCAGGGCGGGAGCCAGTTCGGGTGTCCATCCCCAGTCTGGCATGCCGGGTGCGGCGGTGTTGTACTTCTGGGCATTGCCAGGCACGTAGATGAACTCACCGAAGTTGAGCGGTGTAATCTCGTAGGTCATCGTCATCATGTTGACGGAGAAGCGGTAGAACTTGGCGCTGCCGTCGACGCAGAACGAGTGGTCGCCGTCGAGGTTGTAGCGGCGGTCGAACGAACCGCTCAGGTCTTTGCTGTCGCCCTTCGTGCCGAAGAGTTTGTTCCATACACCCTCGCCTACAGCGTCAATGGCTTCGTCGTCGCCGAAGGCGAACCACATCTCACCGCCAGTGCTTTCGAATGTGTAGGTGAACACAGGATCGTCGAACACGCTCTTGTCGCTGTGCGAGAACTTCTGGGCCTTGGAGTTGTTCCACTCGCCCGGACCACCGATGAGGTAGTAGTTCTCGGAGATGTTGAGCGACTCAATCTGGTAACTGTAGTCCATCATGTTGATGGTCACCTTGATGAGTTTGCCACCAGCGGGCACGCAGAACGAGCCGTCGTCGCTCAGGTTGTAGCGGCGGTCGAGGTTACCGGTCGGGTCGGTGTTGCCGTTGCCCTTCGTCGTACCGAAGAGTTTCGACCAGTCGTTGTCGTTGGCGATGGCCTCGCAGGCCTCGTCATCACCGATAGCAAACCAGGTGTCGCCCTCAGAAGCGTTGAAGATGACGGTGAAGACAGGATCTTCGTAGACATCCTTTCCGCTGTGCGAGAACTTCAGTGTCTTGTTCTTGGCCGATTCACCCCAGTCGTTGGGGCCGCCCACGATGTAGTAGTTCTGCGAAATCTGCGGAGCCTTTGGTATCGCGGTGATATGGAAGATGCCGGAGGTGGCGGTCTTCACTGCTGTCGTGCCGTTGCTGAGCCACATGCTCACTGTGGCTTCGATGGTGCGTTCCACCGGACGGCGTCCGAATTGAGAAACTACATAGTCTTGGAGGTCGGAAGCCTTCATCAAGCCGTCGGCACCAATATCAAAGGTCTTCTCACCACCGAGGGTGATGGTATATGACGGTGTGAACGAAGCGTCGGAGGCGGTGGGAGCAGTGATGCTGCACACTTTCACCATTTCATCAGTAACGGTATTGAAGTCGATGACTCCCACCGTGCTGACGCTGCCGTCGCCGAAGGATACTGTTTCGGGCTGGTTGACCACCGATGGGGTGAGCCAGTCTTTGTAGTCGTCGGTACATGCTGCCAACAAGCCTACAAGAGCCATTCCTAAAAATATTTTCTTAGTCATAGTCGTATATTCTTTTTATTCGGTTTCTTATTGTTCCATCAGCATATAGTCGCCGGTGATGTCATTGAACAAGAACAGGTAGTGGCCCTCAGGCACCACAAGGTTGCCGTCGCCATCGGCCTCGCCGGCCAGACCGCTCTTGTAACCCCAGTTGGTGTCCCAACTGCCCGGAACCTTAACCTTCAGTTTGTCACCGCCATTCAACTCACACTTCCAGATGTGGTTCTCACTTCCGTCGAGGGTGAAGACAGGAGTCATGTCAGTGTCGCTCCACTCGTTGAAGGTACCGGCCACGCAGAGTTGCGGATAGACTTTCACATTATCTTCATACTTGTCGATGGTGATCTCATTGCTCTTGGTGTCGACCTTGATGGTGTAGTAGCCCTTCTCGAGGATGGCGATGTTGTGGTTGTCGCCGTCGTAGTCGCCGAGGAAACTGCCCGGGTTCTTCACATTGGTGTAGTTGAGTTGGCTGCCCCAATCGCCTGGGGTGAGCACGAACTTGAACTGTCCTTCCTCGGGGAAGTAACCGGTGAATGAGGTCATGCCTCCGCCAGTGGCGGCGTCATACTGCTCGTTGGGCACGAGGAACATCGGCACGAGACCGTTGCCCACGCCATTGGCATCGTTGCTCCAGGAGGCGCTGCCGATGCAACTACCCACCATGTACCAGATAATCGGGGCGGCGGGTTTCAGTTCGATGTAGTAGGGCACAGCCTTGAGATTGATCACATTGGAGTAGATGGGCTTGTACTCATTGAAGCCGGCATCGACGATGGCTGCCTTCACGCGGATGGCAAGGTCGAGCACGGAGGGAACCATGGAGGCGTCAGCCCATCCGTTGAGCATGACAAGTTTCCGGTCGAGGGTCTCGGTGTTGATTTCCACGTTCTGACCGCTGTTGTAGGTCTCGTCCATGGTAAAGTAGTCGGCACCGGTGTTGTCCTCGGCATTGGGATCATAGGCCTTGTTGAACGAATTCGTCGGTGAGATCTCCACCGTATAGGTGGGCACCACGGGAGCGTCAAAGTTGTTGTAGGGTCTGGGCTGCGACCAGGTAAGAGCCACAGTCTGTGATTTCTGCAGGTCAACGTTGCCTGTGATGACAGGGTTGTTGAGCACAAACGTAGTAGGCTGTGTCAGCGTGGGGTTGGATTCGTTGTCATCCTCGCAGGAGGTGAGAACAAAGAGCCCCGCGGCAGCCAGCAGTATGGTTGATTTGAATATAGTCTTCATAATGATCTGTTTTCTTATTTCAATATCCAATTTTCAATTGTCAATATCCAATCTCCGATTAATAATTTTCAATTATCAATCTTAGTAGCCTTCATTTTGTTTCAGGTTAGGATTGGCATTCACATCCTCGGCAGGCAAGGCAAAGATATTGCGGAAGGCAGGGAAACTGGCTCCGTTCTCGGCACCGGCTTTCCAATCCCACAAGTACTGTCCGCTGCGGTCGCCACCAAAGTATCCATAGCGGATGAGGTCGGTACGGCGGAATCCCTCGAAGTAGAGTTCGCGTGAACGCTCGTCAAGAATCTGGTTGACGGTGTAACTGTTTGCCGTGGTGGCATGAGCACGCAGGCGAAGGGCGTTGATGTAGTTGGCACCAGTGGCGGTGGTAGTGCCACCGTTCAGGCGGGCATCGGCCTCGGCGGCGATGAGGTAAGCCTCAGCGGAGCGCATCAGGAAGAAGTCGGTGTCGATGAACTGTGAGTTGTGGGCGGTTCCACCAGCAGCATAGGTGTTGCGGTACTTGCCTACAGCATACCCTGAAGTGTACTCTCCGGGAATGGTGACCTTGAGTTCACGGTCGATGCCGAAGAAGAGGGCGCGGTCGTCGCCGGCTGCCAGGGCCATGTCTCTGATGGTGGCCTGCGGGGCGTCGTTGTTGGGGAAGAACTTGGCGACCAACTGGCTGCGGGCGCGGTTGCCTGCCCAGAACTCGCTGGTACCATAGTTGCTCTCAGTGTCCATGTCGGCTTTCCAGGTGGAGGCCATCAGGAAGAGAGACGTACACCATGCGGTGGTCTTCACACCGTCTTGGAGCAGGGGAAGGATAGCCTCCTGTGATGCACCGCTGCTGCCGTTGTCGCCCATGAAGAGCATCTGGTAGGCGCTCCATCCGTTCATGCCGGTGGTCCACAACTTATGCGGGCCGTTGATCACCTTCTCGGCATACTCCTTGGCGCCAGCCCAGTTGGCTGAACCGGTATAGACCTCGGCATTGAGGTACATACGTGCGAGCAGCAGGTTGGCTGCGTCTTGGTCGGCACGGCCGTAGCCATTGTCGGTGTCTTTGCGGGCGGCAGGAGCCATGAGTTGGTCTTTCACGTCGAGCAGTTCGCTCTCGATCCATCTGAAGAGGTCGGCACGCTCAATCTGCTGCGGTGATTCCGACATCAGTCGGGTGGCGAACGGCACATTGCCGAAGGCATCCATCAGATGATAGTAGTAGAGGGCACGAAGGAAGCGGACCTCTGCCTCGCGGGTGGCATCCACACCGGAGCATACCTCAAGATAGTGGTTACAGTAGGTGATGCCCACGTAGAGGCGATAGTAGAAACCTTTGAGCATCGGGTGCTCAGCGTCATATTGGTTGAAGTTGAAGGCAGGTATGCCGGGGTCGCCCCAGGCGCAGATGGCTTCATCGGTGGTCAGTTCGTTGGAGTTGAACAACTGGCGTACGAAACCTGCTGTACCGCCGTCAAGTCCGTCGATGTCACAGTCGCCGCCTTGTCCGCCCTGGCCCTGCAAGGCCATGCTGGCGTAGCACTTGGTGTAGAGGGCTACCTCGTCGGGCACCATCGTCTTGCTGGGGTCGATAGGAGTAACATCCAGGTCACCAGTGCAAGAACTCATGCCGGCTACAACCAGTGCGGCTGCGGGAATGATGTGTTTGATATATCTTAAGTTCATAGTCGTATATTTTATTGTCGTTGTCTTTTTCTATGCGTTGATGACATTTAGAAATTGAGGTTCAGACCCAGCAACAGGGTGAAGGGACGCGGGTAGATGTTGTTGTCGATGCCCTGGAACACCTCGGGGTCGATGCCCTTATACTTAGTGATGGTGAACACGTTGGTGGCTGAGGCATAGACACGTCCGTTGAGTCCGTTGTAACTGCCGCCCTTGAAGAGGTTGGTGAACGAGTAGCCGAGCGTGATGTTGTCGCACTTCAGGAACGAGGCGTTGCGCACGAAGTAGTCGGAGAGGGCGTGATCATAGGTCACCCAGCCCACTTGCACTGCCTCGGGCATGGTGTTCTGCAGATAACCGAAAGAGGAGTCGAAGCGCTTCTCGGTGTTGTTGTAACTGGCGCGCTTGTCCCAATAGTTGTAGTTGTCGAAACTGGCGCGGAGGCTGAAGCCGAAGTCCACGTTCTTGTATTGCAGGCGTGAACTCAGACCAGCGGTGTAGGGAGCCCACGGACTCTTGTAGATGTAACGGTCGGAATCGTTGATGATGCCGTCGGCATTGCGGTCCACATATATACCCTCGATAGGCTTGCCTGCCTCATCATAGACCTGCTGATAGACGTAGAAGGAGTGGGAGGGATAACCCACGGTGTGGATCTGGCAATTCTGACCAGTACCGGCGGAGATGCCGCCAGTGAGGATCTTCGATGCCTCGCCGGTGAGTTCGGTGATCTTGTTCTTGTTGTAGGTGAAGTTGGCGGTCAATTCCCACTGCCAGTCCTCAGTCACCACAGGGCGTACGGTGAGCGAAGCCTCGATACCGCGGTTCTCCAGCGAACCGATGTTGGTCGGCACGGTGTTGCGGAAGTTGGAGCCTGCTGATACGGATGCCCAGTTGATCAGGTCGGTGGTCTTGCGATAGTAGTAGTCGACGCTACCGCTCACACGGTTGTGGAAGAACTGGAAGTCGAGACCGATGTTGTAGGTAGTGGTGGTCTCCCACTTCAACTCTTTGTTATATGCGTCGGGACGGTAGAGCAGACCTGAGTCGTTGATGCCGATAAGCGGGTAGCGGCCGTCAACGTTGGTCTGGTTCACGTTGTAACTGGCGAAATAGTTGTAGTCGCCGATACCGTCTTGCTGACCGGTCTTACCCCAGCCGAGGCGGAGTTTGATCTCGTCGATCCAACTGACGTTGCGAAGGGGTGCTTCCTCGTTGATCTTCCAACCGAGGGCAACTGACGGGAAGGTGGCCCAGTGGTCGCCGAAGCGTGACGAACCGTCGCGGCGCACGGTGGCGGTCACCATGTAGCGGTCGAAGGCGATGTAGTTGGCACGTCCGAAGAAACTCACGAGGTAACTTTCTGACTTCCAGGGGTTGACCTTGGCGTCATAGGGATTCTGCTTGCCGGCGGCATCAATGGTAGTGCCGTCTTCAAGGGTGATGACTTGTTTGGTGGTCATCGGATAGCGTCCTGCATAGAATGAGTTGCCCCAGTATTTGGTGTGGCTCCACTCATAACCCACCATGATGTCGAAGTGCTGGGTCTTGAGGAAGTCTTTGTAGTACTGTGCGTAGGTGGAGAAGGTAAGGTTGTATTTGTTCTCCTTGCTGTAGCCGCTGTTGCCATAGTAGAAGTTGCTGGGTCCCCAGGGGGCATAGTCGGTGAGTTGCTTGCCGTTGGCCCAGTCGCCGCTGGCATTGGCATGGAGACGCAGGTCCTCGAAACCGTGAATTTGATAGTCAACCTCTATGTTACCCATGTAGTCGTAGGAGTTGGCACGGTCGTTCTTCTCATACAGACGGGAGAGGGGGTTGGCCACGGTGTTGCGGTTCCACATGGTGGGGTAGTTGTCGTCTTTCAGCGATGCACCGGAGTCGGTCCACTGCCAGTAGCCGTGGTAGTTTCTGTATTTCTCATCAGTGGAGGTGATGGGCTGGGTGGGATCCATGCGCATGGCGTCACCGATGGCAGCCTCATTGGCGTAGCGGTTGTGAGCGTACATGAACTTACCGTTGATGTTGAACTTCAGATGGTCGTTCAGCAACGAGGGGTTCAGGGTCACGCTGGCTGTGGCACGCTGGAAGTTGGAGGTCTTCAGGATACCGTTCTGGTCGGTGTAGCCTACGCTGAAGCGATAGGGCATGTTCTTCAGGCCACCTTGTACGGTCACGTTGTGGTCGGTGCTCACTGCGGGGTGGAAGATTTCTTCCATCCAGTCGGTGTCGGCTGTTCCCAGCAGACTGGCGGCTTCGGAGCCTTCGCCATAGTAACTCTTGATAAACTTGCGGTATTCGTCGGCACTGAGAAGGTCGATCGAACTGTTCTTCATCGACATGGAGACATTGCCGTTGTAACTCACTTTCGGAGCCATACCGGAACGACCTTTCTTCGTGGTGATGATGATGACACCGTTAGAACCGCGGCTACCGTAGATGGCAGTGGCGGAGGCATCCTTCAGCACAGTAAAACTCTCGATGTCATTTGGGTTGACCATCGACAGGGGGTTGGCGGCACCCTTGATGCCCTGGTTGTCCATAGCCAGACCGTCGATGACAATCAGCGGGTCGTTAGAGGCATTCAGTGACGAACCGCCACGGATGCGGATTGTGGCACCGCCGCCTGGCGTACCACCGCCGCTGGTGACATTGACACCGGCAATCTTACCCTGGATCATGTCCTGGGCGTTGGTAATCATACCATGGTTCTTCTCATCGGGCTTCAGGGCGGTCACCGAACCGGTGAGGTCGTTCTTGCGGGCCACACCGTAACCGATTACCACCACCTCGTTGAGGGAATGGGAGTCGTCTTGCAAAACCACCTCCACATGGGGAGCAGCGGCCACCTCTGCCGTCTCATAGCCGATGTATGAGATCTGGAGCATGTCGCCTTGTTTTGCTTCAATGGAGAAAATACCGTCGATGTCGGTAATCACACCGCCCTGCTGTCCTACAACACGGACGGTAGCACCGATAACGTCGTCGCCGGTAGCATCTTTCACATGGCCGTTGACAGTGAATGACTGTGCAAAGGCACTGACTGATAGGAACAGCCCCAATAAGAGGCTGAGCAACCTAACAGGAATTGCAAAATTTACCTGCTTCATCATTTTTAATTATTAAGTTTATTTTATATAGGTTATTTGTGATAACGTCTCTTTTACTCAACTATCTGTAGTTATAAAACCTTTTTCACATGATAGTTGATGTTCTTCTCATTAAATGTCATCGTACTGGCTTCGCAGTCTGCCGAGAAACATTCGGAAATGTAGTTTTTCAAATGCAAAATTAAATTTCTTTTGCAATGGTTGTTCTTTTTGTTCCTAAAATATTGTGTTTGAGATGTGCAAACGTTTGCACAATTTATTTGTTTTTTTATAACAAGGTGGAAAACAACGTGTCGCGAATTTGTCTATCTTTGCAAAAAATAGGCTGCATCTTGGCAGAAACCTAAGAATGGTTCTTTTTATCAACGCATGGTTTGCACAATTGTTGCACGATGAATGAACACGCACCCATTACGATGAAAGACATAGCCCGTGCGCTGGGCGTATCGGTGGCCACGGTGTCGAGGGCACTCAAAGACAGTCCCCGCATCAGTGAGGAGCGCCGTGCGCTCATCAAGGCGTATGCCCGGGAGCACCATTTCTCACCCAATGCCATCGCGGAGTCGCTCCGTCACAGCAAGATCCGCCCCGTGCATACCATTGGCGTCATCATGCCGCAAATCAACCATTTCTATTTCTCGTCAATCCTCGGTGGGATAGAGGAGGAGGCTTCTGCCCGTGGCTACCGCCTGATGGTGGCGCAGAGTGGGGAACGGTATGAGCGCGAGGTGGAGATTTGCCGCGCGTTCTCAGAGAGCAAGGTTTGTGGCGTAATCGTGTCGCAGGCAAAGGACACGCTGCGGTATGACCATTTCAAGCAACTCATCGACCATGGCATTCCGCTGGTGTTCTTCGACCGCATCTGCACGGGAATCAACACCAGCCGCGTAGTGGTAGACGACTACATGGGGGCAATGACGGCGGTGAACTACCTCATCGAGACGGGTTGCAGGCGCATCGCGTTCTTCGGCTCGTCGATGAAACTTGAAATCTCTAAAAACCGCTATAACGGTTACCATGACGCATTGACGCGCCATGGACTGACGGTAGACGACCGCTATATCCGTTTCTGCGACAACCGCGCTGATGCCGAGGTGGTGGCGCCGGAACTGTTGAAAATGGCTGACAGGCCCGATGCTTTCTTCGCCGTGAACGACGATACGGCCATCGGCATTCTCTATACCGCCAAGCGTATGGGGCTGCGGGTGCCCGAGGATGTGTCGATCTGCGGTTTCACCAATGGTGAGCGTGCCATCGCCTGCGACCCGATGCTCACCACCGTGGAGCAGCGTGGCAACAAGATGGGCAGAGAGGCTGCCGCCATCCTCATCGCGCAGAGCGAGGGCGATATTCCCTTGGGCAAGGTGGAGAAACGCGTGGTGCGCACCCGCCTCATCGTCAGGGGCACCACAAGGGTGCTGCCTGGCGACAACTTGACGAAATAAGAAACTAAACCTATTATATTATTATGAAAACAAGACCTGATTTGAGTTTTTGGAAACTCTGGAACCTCAGTTTCGGCTTCTTCGGCGTACAGATAGCCTACGCGCTGCAGAGCGCGAACATCAGCCGTATCTTCCGTACGCTTGGTGCCGACCCCCATTCGCTCAGTTTCTTCTGGATACTCCCCCCGCTCATGGGCATTCTCGTGCAGCCCATCGTGGGGTCGCTTTCCGACAAGACGTGGTGCCGTTTCGGGCGTCGCATCCCCTATCTCTTCGTGGGTGCTGCTTTGGCAGTGGCGGTGATGTGCCTGTTGCCCAACGCCGGGTCGTTCGGTATGTCGGTGAAGGCAGCCCTCATCTTCGGACTCTTCGCCCTGATGTTGCTCGACACCTCCATCAACATGGCGATGCAGCCCTTCAAGATGATGGTGGGCGACTTCGTGAATGAGAAGCAGAAGGCGAAGGCCTACAGCATACAGTCGTTCCTCTGCAATGCGGGCAGTGTGGTGGGCTTCCTCTTCCCCTTCATCTTTGCAGCGGTAGGATTGTCAAACGTCGCTCCCGAAGGCGTGGTGCCCGACACGGTCATCTGGTCGTTCTACATCGGCGCGCTCATCCTCATCCTCTGCGTGCTGTACACCACGGCGAAGGTGCGTGAGATGCCGCCCGAGGAGTATGCGATGTATCATGCCGTGGAGGAGGGAAAGAAAGACAGCGCCAACTGGTTCGTGTTGCTGAAAAACGCTCCTTCCACCTTCTGGAAGGTGGGACTGGTGCAGTTCTTCTGCTGGGCTGCCATGCTCTATATGTGGACCTACGTCGTGGATGCCGTATCTGAAGTAGTATGGGGAACCACCGACCCTGCTTCCGGTGATTACCAGGAGGCTGGCAACTGGACCGGCGTGCTCTATGCCATACAGGCATTGGGCAGCGTCTGTTGGGCGGCCCTCCTGCCGCGTTTCAGCAACACCAAGATGGCATACGCGCTCAGCCTGGTCATTGGTGGCATCGGATTCATCCTCATCCCCTTCGTGCACGACAAGTACCTGATGATTGTGCCGTTCTTGCTCATCGGTTGTGCGTGGGCTGCCATGCTCGCCATGCCGTTCACCTTCGTCACCAATGCCCTGAAGGGCTATGGGCACATGGGAGCATATCTGGGTCTCTTCAACGGCACGATATGCTTGCCGCAGATTGTGGCTGCGTTGCTCGGTGGCTCAATCCTTCACTGCATAGGTTCAAAGCAAAGTTCGATGATGATAGTGGCTGGTGTGCTGTTCATCATTGGCGCGCTCTGTGTGAATATCATCAAGGAAAAGAAAGAATAACCTTAATTTGATAATTGAGTTATGGAACAAGGTTTATTATTCGAAATATTGGGATGGACCGCCAGCATCACGATGATACTGGGTTATTTGCCCCAAGCCATTCAGACCATCCGCACGCGTAACACGGATGGTATAGCATTGCCCACATTCCTCATGATGGGAATAGGAAGCGCATGTTTCATGTTGCAGGGCATCTTGCATCAGCCCGACACGCTCTGGGCGCTTTTCTTTACCAATCTCATCACCACCATTTGCAGCGTCATCGTCTTCAGCATCAAGATGTATAATGACTATTTCTCAAAAAAGAAATAGAAGACCAAGGCAAGGCCGAGAAGGCTGGTAAGATAGAGAATAAATGAAAAAAGAGAGCCAAGCGGCTCTCTTTTTCCATTTATTCCTGTTCGAGGTGCTCCTGCATATAGTCGCGGGGTGACATGCCGTAGAAGCGCTTGAAGATGGTGGAGAACGAGGCGGCATTGCCGAATCCGCAGGCATACACCACCTCGGTGATGTTCATGTCGCCGGAGGCCAGGAGGTTGGCAGCCTGTTTCAGGCGGATGTTGCGGATAATCTCATGAGGCGTCTTGCCCGTCAGTTCCTTCATCTTCCGGTGCAGGTGCACGCGACTGATTCCCACCTCGTCGGCAAGGCTGTCGACGCTGAGAGAGGAATTGGAGATGTTTTTGTTGATGACCTGCATCACGCGCTCAAGGAGTTTCTCGTCGGGCGACTTGATGCTCACGCTTTCCACATGCTCCTCCATCTTGTCCGTACGCCCGTATTTCAAGCGCAGGTGTTGACGGCTCTGGATGAGGTTGTGGATGGTGCGCAACAGAATGTCTAGATTGAAGGGCTTTTCGATATAGGCGTCGGCGCCTGTCTCCAGACCTTCGAGTTTGTCTTCCTCGCGTGTCTTGGCGGTGAGCAGCACCACGGGGATGTCGTTGGTCTGTGGGTTGCTCTTCACGGTAGAGCAGAGCGTGTTGCCGTCCATCTCGGGCATCATGATGTCCGACAGCAGCAGGTCGGGTGAGCATTTCAGCACCATGGCGAGGGCGTCGCGGCCGTTGGAGCAGCATTTCACCTCATACTTCTGTGAGAGTTCTTGCTCCAGGTATTGGCGTATCTCGTCGTCGTCTTCGGCGATGACGATAGTGGTCTGCTGGCTGCTCTTGAGCGGTATCTCCACCGGTTGCATCAGCGAGTCTGCTTCCTCGGGGGTAATGACCTCGGTGTCGGGCGTCTCGGTCTCCTCGCTGATCTCCTCGGGCTTGAAATGGCTGTTGCCGAGAGGGATGGCAACGATGAACTCACAACCGTTTTCAATGTTCTGGGCTATGATGGTGCCGTGGTGCATCTCCACAAGTGAGCGGGTGAGGTCGAGGCCGATGCCGGTGCCCACGTTGCGGTCGTTGAGGTTGGATGGCGTCTGGTAGAACCGTTTGAAGATGAGTTCCAGTTTGTCGGATGGTATTTGTTCGCCGTTGTTGCTGATGGCTATCCGTGCTTGTTGTTCATCGTGGGTCACCTTCACTTTGATTTCACCGTCGGCTGGCGTAAACTTAAAGGCATTGGAGAGGATGTTGACCAACACCTTGTCGAACTGCTGGCGGTCTATCCATACCGGGAGGTGGTCGGTGTCGTGCTCATAGGTGAGGTTGATGCGTTTGGCGCGTGTCTGCAACTCGAAGAGCGAGTGGATGTCGTAGACAAACTTGATGAGGTCGGTCTGTTGGGTGTGCAGTTGCATCATGCCCTTGTCTATCTTCCGCAGGTCCATCATCTGGTTGATGAGGTTGAGAATGCGCTCAGCATTGCGGCGCATCGTCTCGAGCACACCTTTCTTCTGTGGGTCATGCTCTTGTTTAATGAGCCCGAGCAATGGCGTGATAATCAGGGTCATAGGGGTGCGAATCTCATGGCTGATGTTCATGAAGAAGCGCAACTTGGCCTCGCCCATCTCTTCGGCGTGGATATGCTCCTGCATACGCAGTTTCTCTTGCTCGCGCGTGCGTCGATAGCGGAGGTATGCCCAGAGGGCGGCAGCCAGAAGGAGCAGGTAGAGCACGGTGGCGAGCCGCGAGCGATACCATGGTGAGTGTACGATAACGGTGAACGTATGTTCGGGGGTGCTGACCTCGTTGCGCTCGGCTTTCACCTTGAATACGTATTTGCCGGGCGAGAGGTGCGAGAAGGTGATGTTGTTTTGTCCGGGCTGCAGCCTGACGTAAGGCTCGTCGTTGATGCTGTAGAGGAAGGTGATGTGTTCCGGACTGTCATAGGTGAGCGTGGAGAGGCTGATGACGAAGTAGTTGTCGTGGCTGCTCAGTTCGAACTTGTCGCTGGCAATCACGGTGGTGTCGCACACCTGGTAGTGTCCGGAGCGGCTGCCGGGAGTCACCGACTTGCCGTTGATGATGAAGTCGGTAATCTTCACCTGCGCATCCCATTTCCTCTTCATGATTTCAGAGGGCTTGAACCAGGAGATGCCGCCCACACCTCCGAAGACCAGGAGACCATCGGGGGAGAGGAAGGAGGCACCGTCGCTGAACTCGTTCGACTGCAACCCGTTGTCTACGAAATAGGTCTCGCTCTGCAGACTTTGTGGGTCGAGACGGCAGAGACCATGGTCGGTGGAAATCCACAGTTTCCCGGTAAGGTCCTTCTCTATCGACGCGATGCCGTTTTTCGGCAGGCCGGCCTCAAGGTTCTCCAACTTCCTCTCACGCAGGTCGTAGCGCCAGAATGCGGTGTTGGTGCCTATCCACAGGATGCCGTCGTATTCCCTTGCGATGCGTATAGGGGTGCCATACAGCAGGTTGTTGATGCCTAAGGCCTTGGTCCAACTGTCGCTCAGGATATCGAGGCAGCACAGGCCCATCGTGGTGGCGCAATAGATGCGCTTGCCGTCGGGAGAGATGGAAATCTTGGAGATATAGTCGTTGATGATGCTGTTCTTGGAGAAGTCCCACTGCGCCCTCTCGGTCATGGTGTAGGCCTTCACCGTGCCGTCGCTCAGGTTGAGTCGCAGCAGTCCGTTGCCCATCGTGCCCAACCACAGGTGGCCGTAGTCGTCGGTCACCATGCCGAAGATGCTCTCCTGGTCGCCCTGGGGCAGGGACTGGCGGTGGAAAATGCCGGTGATGGGGTCTATCCATCCACAGCCTTCGTTGAAACTGCCCACCCACACACGTCCTTGCGGGTCTTCTGCCATGCAGAGGATGGTGGAGGGCATGTTGGTGAAATGCCGGCATATACCGGCGCCTTCATCGAGGACATACACCCCGTCTTTGTCGGTGCCTATCCACGCGCGCCTCTTGGAGTCGTATATGGTGCTGAGCACGCAGGCCTGGCCGATGAGGTTGCGGTTGCCCAATTTGTAGCCCATGTAGCGGAAGGGAGAGGGGGTAAAGGGCTGGGTGTAGGCGCCTTTCTGCAACATGCCTATCCACACGTTTCCGCCCCGGTCTTCGGTGATGCTGGTGACTTTGGCAAGGGAGAGGTCCACGTCGCGGCTGAAGAAGGGGTTGTCTGTGAGATGGCCGGTGGCGGGGTCATAGATAGAGGTGCCTTGCCCGTCGCAGCCTATCATGATTTTGTTGTCGTGGCTGCAGTAGAGTTCGCTCACCGACTTCCCGGCGGTCACCGCTATGGGAGTGAAGGTGTTGCCCGAAAGCCGGTAGATGCCGTTCTTGCGGGTGCCGGCGTAGATGTTGCCGTTCTTGTCTTCACACACGCGGAGCACCTGGTTGCGGAGCGACTCTTCCTGGAAATAGCGACCCACCACATGGTTGTTCGACCATACCACCAGACCATTGTCTTCGGTGGCTATCCACAGTTGCCCGCGGTGGTCGCACATCAGTTGCTGTATATTGACAATGTTCGCCAAGCCGCCTCCCAACTGGTGGGCGGTGGTGGGACTGTCCATCTGCACCACGCCATGACCCGACGTGCCCACCATCACCGTCCCGGAGGGCAGTTCGGCAAACGTGGTGATGTAGCAGGGCACGATATGGCCGTCGAGGATTTTCACCTTCACCTCACGGAACACGTTGCCGTCGAAGGTCTGCAACGCGCCGAACAGACCGATGTAGAACAAGCCCTTGCGGTCTTGTAGGATGCTGTTGACGTAGTTGCTGAGCATGCTGTCGTCGGTCTCTTTCTTAAAGATACGGAACTGGTAGCCGTCGTAGCGGCAAAGGCCATTACGGGTGGCAACCCAAATGAAACCATCACGGTCGAGGTATATTTGGTTGACGAAACTGCTGGACAGTTGCTTGTCGGCTTCAAACAATTTGCCTGTTTGGGAATATCCGTAAAAAGGGTTCAGCAGAAGGGTTAGGATAATAAGTAGGTATTTTTTCATTGCGTCGTTTGGTATCGTCTCATCGACAAACTGCTGCAAAGATAATTGTTTTTGGCTAATACGCAAAGAGATTTGACGGATTTTTGCCTTTCTCATATAAATAATGTGTATTCCTTATGGAGATAAAGAGGAGTTAAAGTAAAGATTGAGGGATGTGTGTCGTCATTTTTTCCACCAATTCACAATGCTTTCAGCACGTCGGCCAGGTGTGATATGGCATAAGATGTGCCGTCGCGGCATGGCGAAAAAAAATTGAGTGGATGCTTGCAGATTTCGATTCTATTTCATATCTTTGCAAAATAGAGTCATCAATGCTCATGCGGCTTTTCGCGTAAAATTGACAATTCTTTCGCATATGTCACAAATAGTTTATTTGAAATAAAATATTACGTTCGTGATACATTATATAAACCGCGATAAAAGAGAAAGAGGTACATTTGCAGCTAATGCCGAACGCCTATTCAGACCGAAATCAAGAGAATGCCCAGACGCCCTAACATGCCTGTAGCATTCGCCATATATGCTTGAACTACCTAATTTTAGGGAAAAAACAACACACCCTAATCGAAAATATTTAATTAACTAATAACATAACTAACAACTTATGAATCAAAATCTGTCAAAGTCGAAAAATCCAAAGCAACTGATTAGACAGACCATTTCCACGATTCTGATGCTGTTCGCATTCAGCGCCACACTGTTTGCGCAGAACGGTATCTCGGTAAGGGGTACAGTCACCGACAATACCACGGAGCCTTTGATAGGTGCCACGGTAATCGTGAAGGGACAGCCCTCTTTGGGAACGGTTTCTGACATTGACGGTCACTTCCGTTTGGAGGTGCCTTCGGAAAATTCAGTGCTGGTGATTTCCTATGTAGGTATGGCCACGAAGGAAGTCAAGGTTGGCAAGCAGCGTGAGTTTAATGTTTCGCTCGCTGAGGATGCCCAACTTGAGGAAGTCGTGGTGGTAGGCTACGGCCAACAGAAAAAAGCCTCTGTGGTGGGTGCTATTACCCAGACCACGGGTGAAGTGCTTGAACGTGCAGCAGGTATCGGTAGTGTGAGTGCCGCCCTCACGGGTAACCTCCCCGGTATCGCCACCATCGCTTCTACTGGTCAGCCTGGTGAAGAGGACCCGCGAATCTACATCCGTGGTGCTGCAGCCTGGAACCAGGATGCCCAGCCGCTGATCCTCGTCGATGGTGTGAAGCGTGAAATCAAGTCGGTGGATGTCACATCAGTGGCTACCATTTCTGTGCTGAAGGATGCTTCTGCTACCGCCGTTTACGGTGTGGAAGGTGCCAATGGCGTTATCCTTATTACCACCAAGCGTGGACAGGAAGGCAAGGCAAGAATCGATGTGGGCTTCAACGCCACATTGAAGGCCGTGTCGAAACTCCCCCGCAAGTACGACTCCTACGATGGCTATATGTTCCGCAACCAGGCCATCGAGCACGAACTTGCCATTGGCGGAGACGCTTCTTGGGTGTACTACCGTCCGCAGACCTTCATCGACCTCTTCCGCAACCAGGATTATACGGTGAAGCCAAACTATGATGCCAATGGCAACTACTTGGGCGACTACAGCCAGGCAGAACGTTATCCCAATGTGGACTGGCAGGAAGAGATGTTCCGCGATTTCACCTTATCTTATAATACCAACCTCAATCTCTCGGGTGGTACGAAGTTCGTGAAGTACTTCGTGGCATTCGACTTCCAGAACGAGGGCGACATGACCAAGATCTGGGACAACCATCAGGGTTATGAAGGAGGTTATACCTACAATCGTTTGAATGTACGTTCTAACCTCGACTTCCAGATTACAAAGACTACACAGTTCAGGGTCAACCTGGCAGGCTCCAATGCCCAGCAGAAGACTCCGCGTTATTATTATGGTAATAGCGGTGAGTTCTTCCAGCAGCAGAAGTGGGCAGGTGCCTATGGTATGGCGCCCAACCTCTTCCCCGTTCAGTTCTCTGACGGGTCTTGGGGTTACTATCCTCTGGTTTCCAATATCGAGAACTCTCCTATGAGTGTGGCTACATCGGGTACTGAGTTGAGAACCATCACCCGTATCTTCACCGACTTCTCTCTGGAGCAGAATCTTGATTTCATCACCAAGGGACTTATCGCCCGTGGTACGATTTCCTGGGACAACCAGTTCGATGAGACTGGCCGCGGTATTAATGCCGCCGGAGGTGGTCACCAGAACAAACGGGCATACATGCTCCCCGAGGATGGACAGTTGCTGTATGAGACTGCCATCTATGCCAATACTGGTTTTGATTTCTATGAGAAAGTGGACTGGTCGGCTGAGGCCGGTAACGTAGGCGGTGCCAGCCGTGCGACGGAAATGTCGCTCCAACTCTTCTGGGCACGTCAGTTCGGTGTGCACAACGTTTCTCTCATGGGTAACTGGAAACGTCGTATCAGCGCTTCTGGTGCCGATCTTGAGAACCGCCGTGAGGACTGGGTGTTCCGTACCACCTACGACCTGATGGGCAAGTATTTCGCCGAGTTCAACGGTGCTTACAACGGTTCGCAGAAGTTCTCGCCCGACAACCGCTTCGCGTTCTTCTGTTCAGGAGCCGTGGGTTGGATGCTCTCCGAAGAGAAATTCATGAGAAAATTGAAGGAGAAGAGAATCATCGACATGTTCAAGATTCGTGGCTCTATCGGTGAGATCGGTGATGACAACGCCGGTGAGCGTTGGGCTTACCTCACAAGATGGGAAGTTGTTGGTCCGTTTGCCATGGGTATTGACAACTCCAACAGCCCGCTCACAGGCTATAAGGAGGCTTCTGTTGCCAGCCCCGACCTCCGTTGGGCAACCGTGCTGAAGAAGAACATCGGTTTCGACTACGCCTTCCTCGGAGGTATGTTTGCCGGTAGTTTCGACTGGTTCCGCGACGACCGCTACGACATCTTCATCTCTGGTGGTAACCGCTACGTGCCTTCATACTATGGTGCAGCAAAGACCCCCGACGTCAACAAGGGTAGAATCAAGAACACCGGTTTCGAAATTGAACTTCGTTTCAATAAGGTGTTGAAGAACGGTATGCGTTTCTGGACAAATGCCAACTACACCTATGCGCACAACGTCATCAAGTTGAAGGATGACCCCGCCCTGTACCCAAGTTACCGCAAGGCTGAGGGCTATTCCCAGGGCCAGTACTGGTCGTTTATCGACAATGGCTTCATCGGCACCTACGACGAACTCTACAGTTTGCCCGAGCGTGAGAAGGACGACAGCCAGGTGCTCATCGGCGACCACTATATCGTTGACTTCAATGGCGACGGTGTGGTCGACGAGACCAACGACCAGGCTCCCTACGGCTACACTGGAAACCCGGAGCACACCTACAATGCCACCATCGGCTGGGAGTGGAAGGGCTTCAGCATGTTCGCTCAGTTGTATGGTGTCACTGGTGTCACCCGTGACGTAGGTCTTCCCTCTTTCAACAACAAGTTGCTTACAGTATATGATAATGGTACCTGGTGGAACCCCGTGGATGCCGACGGAAAGGTTGTCGTGCCACGCTTCACCACACAGGTTTCCTACAACGACGGTACACAGTATCTCTTCGACGGTTCCTATTTCCGTCTGAAGAACGTGGAAGTCGCCTACACTTGGACAAAGGGCTGGATCAAGAAAATCGGTTTCTCCAGCCTCAAGATTTACGTGAATGGTAACAACCTCTTCCTTATCACAAAGATGCCCGACGACCGTGAGAGTAACTACGGATGGAGTGGTGGCGGCGGTGCTTACCCCACTGTCAGACGTTATAACTTCGGTGTAAAGCTTTACCTTTAATTGCGTATACGATTATGAAATACTATAATAACATTAAAACCCTTTTGTGTGGTTCGCTGCTCCTGATGGCCGGCGTTGCTTCTTTCACATCCTGCACCGACTGGCTCGACAAGGACCCGGAGTCTATCATAGCAGAGGATGAGGCATTCAAGAACTTCCGCAACTTCCAGGGATATATTGAGGAAATCTACAACCTGATTCCCGATAAGGAGAGTTGCAACTATTGTACTGCATGGAATTTCGGTGACGACGCCGTGCACAACCCTGAGGGCTATGCACACATGGACCACCAGGTGGATCTTGGCAACTACCGTAACTGGTGGAGCAACAACCAGTGCTGGCTGAAAGGTAATAACTATAATGGCAGGACCCAATCGCTTTGGGACAACTCGTGGTACTGCATCCGCAAGTGCAACATGGGTATAGAGAATATCAAGTCGCTTGTTGGCACCGATGAGGAGCGCAACCTCTTGCTCGGACAGATGTATTTCTTCCGCGCATGGTGGCATTTCGAACTGATGTGCTACTTCGGTGGACTTCCATATATCGACCAGGCTTTTGACGCCACAGAGATTCCCGAACTTCCCCGCCTTTCCTTCCAGGAATGTGCCGACCGCTGCGCCGAGGACTTCCTTCGCGCTTACGACCTCCTTCCCTTGAGTTGGGACGAGACCCTCGCCGGTATGCAGACTGGAAAGAACGAATTGCGTGTGAACAAGTTCATGGCGCTCTGCTACCTTGGTAAGTGCTATCTGTGGGCTGGCTCTCCGCTCATGAAGGAGTTTGAGAAGACCAAGCGACCTGACGGCGGCTTCGATGCCGGTGCTGCCAACCTCTTGGGTGCCAGTTCCAACGGCAAGACCTACGACTATGACGTGAACTACTGCAGAAAGGCTGCCGAGGCCCTTGGCAAAGCGCTCGACCTGGTGAACAAAGGTCAAGTGAGATACAAACTGGCAGAATACAAGTATTCTGATATCTACAATCACACGAAGGACGACAATGCTGAGACATGCTACTCCGACATCTTCTATACAGAGAAGCAGCAGTGGGCCATGCCAGGTTCTACCGAGGCCATCTTCCGTGGCGCTTATCCCGGTGTGAACAAAGCCAACTGGAACTGCGCCAAGATCTTTGGCCCGAAGGTGGCCGGTCTGGTGGAGCACGACAACATCATCCATCACCCCACAGCCAACGTCATCGACCAGTATGGAATGGCCAACGGCCAGCCCATCTACCTCGTGCGCAATGGCGAGTATGTGCTCAACCCCGAGTCGGGTTGGGACCCCGAGCATCCCTTCAAGAACCGCGACCCACGCTTCTACCACGACATCGTGTTCGACGGTTTCCACTATGTGCTCAGTCTGGAAGACCTGTCGGCCGAGCAGAAAAAACTGGAGTATTGCGACCTTTACACAGGAGGTGCCATGCGTGAGATCGACCATGGCAGCAGCACGGGCTACTTCATCCAGAAACTCATTCCTCACCAGTGCAACAAGGGTGACAAATGGTATGAGTGGGACCATGCCTTCCAGTGCTATCTCCCCTACATGCGCCTTGCAGATGTTTACCTGATGTATGCCGAGGCACGTGCTGCCATTGCCAGTGGCACTTCCGACCTCAGCGAAAGGCCCACCTATTGTCCGGGACTGTCGGCCATCGACGCCATCAACGCGCTCCGCGACCGTGTCAACTCTGCAGATTATCCCATGGAACATGTACCCGCCAACCTTCGCGACACCAGAGAGCACTTCATCGACGAAGTCCGTCGTGAGCGTGCTGTGGAACTTTCCTTCGAGGGTTTCCGCTGGTGCGACCTGCAGCGTTGGCTTCTCCTCACTGAGCCTCCCTACACCGTGAAGTACTCTCATGAGTTCGAGCGTTTGGAATGGGGCAATTATGACCCAAACAAATCATTTGAAGACAACCAGATAGGTCCAGATGGAAAGAAGAAGGCAGAGACAGTCTATACATGGGATTGGTTTAAGACTCATGATCCCAAGGATGCAAAGGTTGGAAACTTCCATAAGGTACCGCTTATTACCCGTCGTTTGGAATCGAAGCACTACTGGTTCCCGCTTCCTGACAAGGATATCTATCTTTACGAGGGATTTGCCCAGAATCCAGGATGGTAAGACATGGATTAATGATTAACGACAAACGATTAATGATTAATAAGACATTTTTATGAAAAGTATAAAAACAAACATATTTCTCTTTGCCATGTTTGCTGTTTCGCCGCTGACAGCCTTTGCCCAGAGCACTGACGATGTCGCTGACGAAGCCGATACCACTGTAGTGGCAAAAAAGAAAGTCCATGTTGCTTTCCGCGACAAGGATCCCGACCATCTTCTTGGAGGCATTTCCTATGTCGACATGGAAGAACTTCAGAAGAAGGATTATACGATGGGCAGTCTTGACGACATGTATGCGCTCGTAGGCGGATGGAACGGCAACAACCTTTGGGGTATGGACAACGACCGTCTTGACACCAACGACAACAGCAACCTCCCGCTCGTCATCATCGACGGTGTGAAGCGTCCGTCCAACAACGTGCTTCCTTCCGAGATCGAGCAGATCACCTTCCTCAAGGGTGCACAGGCCGTGGTGCTCTACGGCACCAAGGCTGCCAAGGGTGCCATCCTCATTACCACCAAGCGCGGCAAGGTGGATGGCCTGCAGATTGTGGCCAACGCCAACACGGGCTGGCATGTGGCCAAGGAGTTTCCCGAGTATCTTGGTTCGGCTGAGTACATGACCCTCTACAACGAGGCACGTGCCAACGACGGACTCGCCCCGAGATACACCCAGATGGATATCTACAACCATGCCTCTGGCCTTAACCCCTACCGCTATCCCAATGTCAACTACTATTCCGACGAGTATATCCGCAAGATGTACAACCGTTCGGAAGGTACGTTGGAAATCCAGGGTGGTGGCGCCCGTGCCCACTTCTACACCAACATCAACTACTATCGCAACGAAGACCTCCTCAACTTCGGACCGGCAAAGGACAACTACACCGACCGCTTCAGCGTACGTGGTAATGTCGACCTCGTGGTAAACAGGGTGATCAAGGGCTTTGCCAATGCCAGTGCCACGTTCTACAATGCCAACGCCAACAAGGGCGACTTCTGGGGCGAGGCTTCCACCATGCGTCCGAACTTCCCGGAAAACGCTGCTCCGCTGATTCCCATCGACATGGTCGACCCCAACGCCTCGAAGGCTCTCGCCATCTTGGGCAAGTCGCTCAACCTCCTCGACGGGAAATATTTCCCCGGTGGTACGAAGACCACCCAGCAGAATGCCATTGCCAGTTGCTATTTCGGAGGAAAGACCACTAACGTAAGCCGCCAGTTCCAGTTCGACGCAGGCATCATCTACGACATGGACAAGTTTGTCAAGGGCTTGTCGTTCAAGACCTTGTTTGCCATCGACTATGCTGCGAAATACAGCCTTTCCTACGACAACAAGTATGCCGTGTTCATTCCCACTTGGAGTAACTATAATTCCGAGGATAGAATTGTTGCCCTTGCCCAACAGGGTGATGAAATTGTGACAGGACACATGAGTATGGGTAACTCCTCTTATCGCCAGACCATTACATGGAACGGACATTTCGACTACGACCATACCTTCGCCGACAAGCATCATGTCAGCGGTATGCTTCTTGCCAACATGTTCACCACTACAGCCAGCGGCCAGGTGCACCGTTATGCCAATGCCAACCTTGGCCTTCAGTTGGGCTACGACTACATGGACCGCTACTTTGCCGAAGTGTCCTTGGCTGGTGTACACTCCGCACGACTTGCCAAAGGCCATCGTGAGGCCATCTCACCTTCGTTCACCCTCGGGTGGAACCTGGCAAGGGAGAGTTTCCTGGAAGGTAGTTTTGTCGACGACCTCTTGCTCAGCGCTTCTTACAGCGACCTGAACGAGGATATCGATGTCTACATGAACATTAAAAACACTCCCAACTACTATTATCTCTACGATGCTTTGTGGGATACGGAGGGTAGCGGCTTCTACTGGAATGAAGGTACCACGACCGACCGTACCTACTCCACCATGAGCAAGAACCCCTCGCTCAGCTTCATCCACCGCAAGGAGTTCTCCGTGAGTCTGCGCGGCTCGTTCTTCAACAAGTTGATTACCACGGACCTTACTTTCTTCAACACGGATATGGACGGCTTCATCCCCCAGAAACCGACTTTGTTCCCGTCCTATTTGCAGAATGGTCTTAACGGCTCGTTCAAGCCCGCCATCAACAACGACATCCAGAACCGCAAGGGCATCGACTTCAGCATCTCTGCCCAGAAGCAGTTTGGCGAGGTGTATGCCCAGTTGGGTGTTGTAGGTACATACCTCAAGACCAACTACAAGAAATATGATGAACTCGTAGAGTATGACAACCAGCATGTGGAGGGTCATTCCCTCGATGCCATCAGAGGTTACAGATGCCTGGGCTTCTACACTGAGCAAGACTTCGACTACAATCCAGAAACAGGCAAATACACCTTGAAGGCAGGTCTTCCAACACCTGCAATCGGTGGTACCATCCAGCCCGGTGACCTGAAGCATGAGGATGTGAATGGCGACAACGTTATCAACGACAAGGACCAGGTCGACCTGGGCAAGTCGGGTGCCTACGGCGCGCCGCTCACCCTTGGTGTGAACCTCACCCTCAAGTACAAGAACTTCACGCTCTTCGTGTTGGGTAATGGACAGTTTGGCGCTTACGGCATGAAGAACGGCAGTTACTACTTTATGAGTGGCGATGCCAAGTATTCCGTCAACGCCCGCGGCCGTTGGACCGCAGCCACGGCAGATGTGGCCACCCATCCCCGTTTGACTACCTTGGGTGCTGCCAACAACGCCGCCAACTCCACGTTCTGGCTCTACAGCACCGACCGTTTCAACCTGCGCAAGGTGCAACTCACCTACGACTTCCCCAAGGACATGTTCTCTGGAAAGTGGGTGAAGGCCCTCTCTGTCTATGTGAATGGAAACGACCTCCTCACCATCTCCAAGAACCGCAAGATCATGGAGACCAGTGTGGGCTATGCGCCACAGACCCGTTTCTATAATCTCGGTGTTAAGGTAACCCTTTAATGTGATAAATCAAAATTCAAGACAATGAAGACAAGACACATTATATTGCTCCTCCTCGGTATCATCGCCCTCAGCGCTTGCGACGACATGTTCGAACCTGCCGATGAAAACAAAAGATCCGAGTCTGCCATGGTTGAAGAATCCAGTTATGCGCACGGACTGCTGATATACGGCTACGCCCGCCTTCCATATCTGACAACCACTCAGACCGACGTTGCCACCGACGATGCTGTGCCCAACGTGACTACCAACAATTCTTACTGGGAAATGGCAGCCAATGGCACATGGAGGTCGGACAACAACCCCGTATCTGTCTGGGATGCCTGCAAGGATGGCATCCAGTATGTCAACCTCTTCCTTACGAAAGTTGAACTGGTGAAGTGGGCACCCAGTGCCGCTTCCAAACAGCAGATGTTCGTCGACCGCTTGAAAGGCGAGGCCTACGGTCTGCGTGCTTTGTTCTATTACTATCTGCTGCAGGCCCATGGCGGCTACGCCGATGACGGCGTGCTCTATGGCGTGCCCTTGCTGACTAAGCCTGAAGACGGTAGTTCCAACTTCAACCAGCCTCGCGCCACTTTTGCCGACTGTGTGAAGCAGTGCTTTGCCGACTGCGACAGCGCCATGTTCTATCTTCCCGCCGACTATATGGATTTGGCCAGTACGGATGATATTCCCGCGAAGTACCGCGCCATGGGTGCCCAGGTGTCGGGCTACAACCTCGTGTTTGGTGACAAGTCTAGAAACCTCCTCTCAGGCAAGGTGGCAGAGGCCGTGAAGGCCCAGGTGGCCCTTCTCGCTGCCAGTCCGGCTTTCCGCGACCAGAGTGGCGTGACCTCTGCCGAGGCAGCCACCCTTTGTGCCAATGTGCTCAAGCGCATCGGTGGTATGGAGGGATTCGACCCGACAGGCAACCTCAACTGGTATTCGTCGGCATACAAGACCGTGCTGGAAGGCACTGCTCCAATACCCGAGATTCTCTGGCGGGCAGACCGTGCAAAGAATACCTCGCAGGAAACTGACAACTTCCCGCCGTCGCTGTATGGCAGTGGCCGCGTGAATCCTACACAGAACCTGGTTGATGCCTTCCCCATGCGCAATGGCCGTCCCATCACCGACCCCAATTCCGGTTACAATCCGAATGACCCATACGCCAACCGCGACCCACGCCTTTCCGACAATATCATCTACAATGGCATGACCTACAAGAGAGCTGAAATCGCCACGGGTTCGTATGGTGGCGAGGTGGTCGACCACCTCAACAACACCTCCGGTTATTCCACCCGGTCGGGCTACTACCTGAAGAAACTTCTCCGCGACGATGTGAGCATCTCTCCGGGTTCCACGCTTGAGCAGTATCATCTCTATCCACGCATCCGTTACACGGAATTGTTCCTCGCCTTCGCCGAAGCCGCCAACGATGCCTGGGGACCCAAGGCCGACCCCACTGGCATTGGCTTCACTGCCTACGATGTAATCAAGGCCATCCGTGAGCGCGCAGGTCTTGCCACCAATGAGATTGGCAACCCGCTTCCTGAAGGTGATGTCTATCTCGAGGAGTGCGCCGCCAACCAAGCCCAGATGACGGAACTCATCCGCAACGAGCGCCGTATTGAACTTTGCTTCGAGAACAAGCGCTTCTGGGACCTCCGTCGCTGGATGTTGCCGCTCAATGAAACAGCCAGGGGAATGAGGGTAGACAGTGATGCCAACGGCAATCTCTCCTACCACATCTTCGACGTAGACCCGCGTGAGTACGACAACTCCTATCAGTGCTACGGACCTATCCCCAAGGGTGAAATCCTCAAGTGGAGCAACCTCAAGCAAAACAGGGGCTGGCAATAAATATGAAGGTTTAAAATAAGGAAAAGTAAACCATAAGCATTATGAAAGTAACAAAATACATATTCGGAGTAGCCTTGGGAGTTCTCTCTCTCACATGTGCTTCTTGCTATAACTCTGACAGGGAATTCCCCGACTATGAAGGAGGCACGACAGCCTACTTCGCCTACCAGTTCCCCATACGTACGCTTATCCTTGGCAACGACATCTACGACAACACGCTCGACAACGAGCACAAGTGCCGCATTTGGTCGACAATGGGTGGCGCTTACGGTGGACGTAACGCTTTTGTAGACATCGTAGTGGATGAGTCGCTCTGCGACAACCTCTGGTTTGTTGATGCCGGTGGCAACCCGTCGACTCCAGTGCTTCCCATGCCTTCGTCGTACTACACGCTCTCTTCCAATGTCATTCCCTACAATGGCGACCCCAGAGGCTATGTGGAAGTGCAGTTCACCGACGCGTTCTTCAACGACCCCAAGGCCGTGGAGAACACCTATGTCATCCCACTCTTGATGACAGGTGCCAGAGGCATCGACCATATCCTTACCGGCACACCGCGTGAAGGTCTCTCTCCTTCACGGTCGAATATTGAGGACTGGGATGTCCTTGCCAAGGACTATGTGCTCTACTTGGTGAAGTACATGAACCCGTGGCAAGCCAAATACATCCGCCGTGGCGTGGACAATGTGACGGAAAACGGCAATACCACCACCGTGGTACGCAAGGACATGTCGTTTGTCAACACCGACCTCGAACGCCTGAAGGAGAATCCGGTGAACCAGAATGATGAGGTGTGCCGCATCACCACCAAGAACATGTCGCAGTGCAACTTCAAAGTGTCGTTCAAGACCTCTGGCGCCTCGATATCCTGCAACCTCATCCTTACTTTCAGTGGCAACACCTGTACGGTATCCTGTGATGACAAAAACGTCACCGCCACCGGTACCGGTGAGTTCATTGCCAAAGGTACCGACAGGGCAGAATACAAAGACTACCGTTGGGGAAGCATGAATGGAGAGCCTGTCTCACGCGACATCCTCCGTCTGGCTTACAATGTGAGTTTCAACGACCGCGACATTCAGGTGGCTACCACCGACACGATGGTTGTGCAGACCCGTGAGTCGAACAAGAAAGAATTCTTCTCACCCAAATACGTTAAAAAATAATTGGAGGCTAAGCATATGAAAAAGATTTTTAGAAACGGTCTCTTGATGTTGGCTGCGGGAGCACTCGCTGTTTCCTGTGCCGACTATAACGTGACAGATGATTTCACTGCTCAACCTGACCCCTCTTTCGTAGAGCCGTATAAGGACCTGAATCCTGTGAAGTCATATATCGATAGGGCACAGTATCCCAACTTGTCGCTCGGCACCACGCTCAAGGTGGTAGACTTCAACAAGCAGGAATTGGCCCACTCTGCTGCGGTCACCAATTTCGACAACGTCTCTTTCGGCACCTCCCTGATGTCGGGTACCATTATCAACGCCAGGGGTGTGATGAACTTCCTCGACATGAGCGACCTCCTCGACCATGTGCAGGAAATAGGCTATGATGTCTACGGCAGTCCGCTCTTTGCCAATGCCAACCAGGGCGACGACTGGCTGAATATGCTTACTGCTCCGATTGAGATTCCTGTCGACTTCGTGGAAGGAAAGACAGTGGACTATTCCACCGCGACATCCTTCGACGGTTACAAGGAAAAGGGTTCTGCTTCCATCGTCCAATACGATGGTCAGAACTGTCTTAAAATCGGTACCTCGACGATTGTCAACATCATTGAAGGTTTCGAAGTAGACCATCTTGCCAAATATACCATCACTTTCTGGGCAAGGACAGAAAAGGATGTTTCCTTTGACATCATCTTTTCCGGCAATAAGGTTGAAGGAGCCGGCACTGGTGGCAAATGGACTGTCAAGGGTGGCAAATGGACAAAGGTCGTGGTGGAAGCCCAAAGTGCTGAAGGCGTGACAGATGGTTATTTGAGGATAGATAATGGCCGTAACGGTGTCATCTATATCTCAAAGGTAGAGGTAGGTTACTTCCCCGACAACCACCGCCCACAGACCGAGCAAGAGCGCTCCGACACCATCGACTATGCCATCTACACTTGGTGCGACCGTCTGATGGACATCAACAAAGGCCGTATCAAGTCGTTCGACCTCATCGACGAGCCCATCGATACCAAGGCAGTTCTTGATAACGGCATGTACGACCTCAAGCACTCTACAGAAAAGATTTTCTGGCAAGATGAATTGGGCAGTGAGAACTATGCTCCGATAGTGTCGAGGGTGGCCAGTGAAGCCTTCCAGAGAAATGAGGGAGACCCCGCTCAGTTGAAGTTCTTCATCAGTGAGACTGGACTTGATGACCCCCAGAAGTTGGCAAGTCTCAACTATTGGATCAAGATATGGGACGGTAAGGGAGCGAAGATAGATGGCATCAATGCCAAACTGAACCTCACCTATAGCGAGGATCCTGCCGTCCAGGCTGTCAATGTGGCTACACTTGATGCGCTTCTCACCAACCTTGCCGCTTCAGGCAAACTGGTGCGTCTCTCCAATTTCGACATCAAGTATCAGGATGCTGCTGGCGCAAGCGTATTGGCCAAGGACATCACTGATGACCAGCGCCAGAAACTTGCCGACTATTATGCCTATGTCATCAGGAGTTACATGACCAAGATTCCGAACGACAAGCAGGCTGGTATCTGCAAGGGCAACATGGCCGACACGAGCGACCCCGTGGGTCTCTGGTCTGTTGACAGTGCCAAGGACTGGGTGCGCAACGCCATTTACAAGGCATTCTGCGATGCCCTCAGCGGAAAGTAAAGATCTCTTATGAAGATAATTGCCAGTGAATAAAAGAAGTCATTCTGGTTTCCTGGCAATTATCTTTCATCACTCTCGAAAACATAATTTTTATTATCCTCTTATTACTATTTATTAATCTAAATTGTTTCTATTATGAAGAAATTGTTTACGCTTGTTGCGCTGTTGACTTGCTTCATGGGAGCAAGGGCAGCAGATTGGGTAGAAGTGTACAGCATCAACTACTCAAACAACACTGGCTTCCCCTTCTTTGTGATGGGGTATGTGCCTGAATGGATTGACGGTGTGATGACCGACTTCGGTGCAGATTACAGGTATGCCACACAGGCAGACCTAGATGGTGATGGTGAAGCCAAATGGAAAGATGGAGAATCTTCTGTTGGTACTGTTACGACTCAAGGTGGAGTAGAGTATCAGAAGGTAACAGGTGCTGGCCCATATTGGCACCAGTATTTCATTGCCGATGGTATCCCCACACAGATTGGTAACCGTTACAAGGTAAAGGCAATGGTGAAGGCTTCAGAAGCCGTCAACGTCAACGTCAACATGGGTTGGGGTTGGGGTGAAGGCCAGCAAGCCGCAGGCACTGCTTCCATCGGTACAGAATGGGCAGAGGTAGAATGGGAGTACAGCGAGATCGGCGGTGCTTCTTGTAACCTCGTTGCTCAGCCCGGTACTTTCACCGGAACCATCGAGTGGAAGAGCGTCGTTGTGTATGAGTGGCAGAAGCCCCATAAGCCTGTTACATGGCAGGAGTGGCTTACCAGCGATGGCCAGCCTGTCATCGTTGACGGCAATCCTATCCCCACCTACATGGGTGATGCCGAGACACCTTGGCCTGATGCAAGTGTAAGATTCGACGACCAGTCAAAGAACTATCTCATCTGCGCATGGTCGAAGGAGAAAGGCCGCAACATGAATGATGATGGTGGTTGGGATCCATTCCCCTCCGACATCGAAAATGTTGATGGCAGCAACGTATTCGTATGCCATGGTCAGGTGGCCGACACTGCAGGTGATGCTTCTGCATGGGACAACCAGTTCTGGATCCAGTCGCCGAAGGCTTGGAAGTCTGGCGACCAGGTGAAGATCCACTTCCGTTACAAGGCTTCTGCTCCTGTAAGTTCTACCGATACCCAGATTCACTATCAGAACCCGTCCAACTACCTCGTCTGGCACGCTATTGGCAACATCGCCTTCACCACAGAGTGGCAGACCTTCGACGGTACAATGACTATTGCTGACGACATGGCCGGTGGTTGGTCAATCGCCTTCAACCTCAACTCCGTGGTTAAGGATGCTGTGACCTTCTACTTCGACGACCTCTCATGGCAGAGCATGAAACTCGATGAGGGTTACTTCGTTGCCGGTGCCAACGTGAGCACAGGTCTTGACTATGACTTCGACAATGCTGTAGAGTTCGTATACGATGAAGCAGAAGACTACTACACCGCAGTGATTGGTTCGGGTGGTAAGAGTGAATGGGTAAATCAGGTGATGATTTCCACCGTTCGCGGTAATGATGCTGCCTTCAAGAGCGCTACCCTCAAGCCAGTTGGTGAAATCACCAACGATCCTGACAACTGGCTCCAGTACACTCCGGCAAGTCTAGCCAAACTGACCCTCCCGGGCTCTGGTGAGTGGAAGATTTATCTTGACCCAGGTTACGAGTCCATGGCATTTGAGATGCTGCAAGGTGAAGAATGGAAACCTGAAGAGATCATTCCCAACCCAACAGAAGTTGTTATCAACGCTCTCGAGCGTGACGACCTTGCTGATACTCAGAACCAAGATGGTACCATTACTATCAATGAAGAGGAAGGTGGTACAGGCCAGGTATGGGACAACCAGTTCTGGATTGTTGCCAACCGCACACTTGCTGTAGGTGAGGAAACCATCGTTCAGTTCAAGTACAAGGCTGGTATCCCCGCTAAGTCTTCTACACAGTGCCATGCCGACCCAGGTTCATACCTGCACTGGGCTGCTATTGGCGACGTGAACTTCACAGAGGAATGGCAGGACTTCGAGACCAGATTCACTATTCCTAGTGAGACCCAGGGCAACATGAAGTCTATCGCATTCAACCTCTCTGAGATCAGGAGTGCCAACGACTATCATATCAAGGATGTGGTTTGGAAACTTGCCGACGGCACACAGTCTCTGATTGATCAGACTGGTTCGAATAACTTCTACGTGAAACTTCTCGGTGGTAATCCTGAGGTTTATCAGGATCCCCAAGGCATCACCAGCGTAGATGCTGACAACAATGTTCCTACCGTTACCTATAACCTCGCTGGCCAGCGTGTATCGAAAGATTACAAGGGCATCGTGGTTGCCAAGGGTAAGAAATACATTGCCAAATAAGCATTTGTCTCTATTAGAATTATAGAGGGTAAATAACTTCATCGTGCGTCACTTTCCGCAAAGGAAACGTGACGCACGAGTCGTTTTTTAGAGAGAATCGGCGGAACTGGTTTTGACTCTTGAATACTTTTCCCATAGAAGTAGGTTGATTGTCAATACTTTTTTGTAACTTTGCTGCTACGCAGCGAAGTTACTCCGTCTCGGCATAAAAAAAGAACAAGATTCTTTTTGTTCTGCGCTCGACTTTTCGTAACTTTGACACTTCGTGCCGAAGTTACTTCGTCTCGGCATAAAAAAAGAACAAGATTCTTTTTGTTCTGCGCTCGACTTTTCGTAACTTTGACACTTCGTGCCGAAGTTACTTCGTCTCGGCATAAAAAAAGAACAAGATTCTTTTTGTTCTGCGCTCGACTTTTCGTAACTTTGCCATTATTGGCGAAGTTACATCATTTCGGAACAAGAAACAAACTGTTGTTTGGTTCTCCGCCCGGTTTTTCTTTTCTTTGCCAAGTATGATGAAAAAGAAAGCATGAACGGTCTAAAATCCAAATACCGCGACCATCCTATGACGGCCGCTACATCATGTATACCCAGGTAGACTATGGTTATTTCTCCATCTGGCATCCTGAGGCCGACCTGTGGCTCCTGGATGTTCAGACAGGTGAGAAACGGTGCTTGGCAGAAGTGAACAGTCCGCGTGCCGAGAGCCTGCATAACTGGACACCCAACAGTAGATGGTTTCTCTTTACCAGTCGTCGGGACGATGGCCTTTACACCCGTGTCTATTTCTCTTCTCTGGATGCCAATGGTAAGGCCACCAAGCCCTTCCTCCTGCCACAGCGCAATCCCAAGGAGTACTATCGCCAGTTGCTCTATTCCTTCAATACCCCCGATTTCTCCAGTCGCCCCATTAAGCCCCATGCCCGTGAATTGGGCCGACAGATAGAAAGCGACAAACGGGTGGACAAGATAGGCATCATAGAAACAACTTCCAAGTGACTCTGGTCTATTTGCTTTTTACGTACTTCACGTTCACGGCATCACCTTTGAGGATGTCGGCGAATTCTTGCGGGGTGATGGTGACGGGACCTTTCATGAATTCAGGGATGTTGTAGCAGCGCATGAACTGTCGGTGGTAGTCGGGGTCTTCGCTGGGCAGTTCGAAAGGTTTCGAGGCATGTCCGTTGTTGTCGACATGCGCCATGTAGGGACGTGTGAACACACCGTCGTTGCGGCGGCTGCTGAAGATAATCCACTTGCCGTTGCTCGACCACGAGTGGTAACTTTCCGTATCGGGGCTGTTCACCTCGGTGAAAGGCCGTGCCGTGCCACTGGCCAGGTCCATTATCCATAGGTCGGCTTCGTGGTGCCAGATGTGGAAGTAGCCATAGTGGCCCATTGTGAACAGGAGATAGCGGCCGTCGGGCGAGATGCGTGGGAAGGTGGCACTGCTGTCGATGGCAGCGGCATCGAAGACCAGTTCGCGGGGACCGAACTCCCGGGTGTCGGGGTTGAAGGTCTTGCGATAGATGCTGTATTTCAGTTCGCGGTATCGGTTTTGCACTTCCTGGCTTCTCGTCCTTGTTGTGTCCTGACGTTCAAAGTGCGCGCTGCAATAATAGAGCATCTTCCCGTCGGGCGACCATGCCGGGAACACCTCAAACTCCGTGTCGCTGTTTTCTATGTTGGTCACGTTGTCGTTTTCCACGTCGTATGCGATGATGTCGCTCGCCTCGTCATACACCTCCACCTTGTTGGGATTCATGGTATGGAAGTTCTGCAGGGTCTTGTCGGTGGCGTAGACAATGTAGTTGAGTGTAGGATGCCAGGCGGGATAGACACCGGCAGAGAGGATGGAGTCGTTGAGCATGTTCACCTTCTTTGTCCTGCCATCGTAGGCAATCACTGTGCCGCCCATGTTCTGTCGGGCATGGAACTGCAGGCGCTGGGGGTTGTACTGCTGGAAGTGGTGGCAGTTGATGCACTGTCCGTCTTTCTCGAAGCCACAGAGGAAGTTGTCGTAAATCACGCTCTCGTCGTAGTTCTCCAGACAGCGCTGGTTGATGGTCAGTGTCTCATAGGAGATGTATGATGGCGCTATCAGACGATAACTGATATAGGGGTCGATGGGGTCGGGCGAGACATAGATGTTGAAGGGCTTGAAGTGCGTCCACTGGTCGCCGTTGCGCGTATAGACATCAACGGTGATGGCGTTGCCCTTGGCTTTCTCTGCCAGTGCGTGCCATGCGTCGATGTCGGGCTTTCCGTCGCACACGATTTCGTCGCTGCCCACGGCATAGCGTGCCACCATCTCGTCGGCCTGGCCGTCGTATTCGAAACTCAACGGCGCGATGTTCACCGGCACCGTCACCTGGGCATAGTCAGGATAGATGGCGGGCAATTGGTCCGACTGTGTATATTCCGTTGGTACTGACGGGCCACAGGCCACCAGTAGGATGACAGAAGCAAGGTGTAAGAAGTAAGTGGTGAGCCTTTTCATATCGTTTAGTACTCTGGAAGGTTAGACATCATGTGGTAATCATAGAAGAAGGTATTGTCGTAGAGCGACCCCGCCTGTTGGCGTACGTCCTCCGCCTTCATTCCCTCGTATTGGGAGTAGGTCTCGATGAACTTGTTGAAACTTTCCTTGACCCCTTGGCTGAGCGGCATCTGGTCGATGTTGGGAAGATTCTCCATCATGGCGAAGAGATAGGCTGCCTCTTGATAGGCAATGGGAATGGGGCCTTCAGGATGTTTGGAGACATAGGTGGTGAAGTGGCGCCAGAAGATGTTGGGGTCTTTCACCCATAGCGATGCCAGCAATGTCTGCTCTTGGAAGATGGGGTCGTCGGCATAGGTGCTCATGGCCAATTGCCGCATGATGAAACGCTCCACGTTACCCCGCTCACTGCTCAGTATGTCAGCGTAGTGCAGCATGTGGGTGATGGGTTCCATCTCCTTGTCCTTGGCGATGAGTTGTGGGTTGTCCAGCAGTTTCTCCGCATTGGTGGCCCATTCGTCAAAGTATAGCGTATTCTTCAGGATGTTGATGTATTTCCGGGCTATTTTCTTCTCGCCGTTGAGCAAGGCGCATCGTGTCAGGTATCTGAAGTGCTCGGCACGCCAGCCAAACTCCACCCCCAACTCCGTACTCAGGCGGTTGCAGCAGTTGAGCATGCCATATTGGTAGTAGAGCAGTGTGCCCACCACCATCATAGTGCTCATTTCTGCCGGACCATTATAGGCTTTCGCTCCGTTGCGGTACTGGTACATCAACTCTCCTTGACGGCCCAGTCTCGACAAGGCCAGGTTGCGCATCATGACGATGGCGCGGGTGGGTTCGTCGACTTGGGTGGTGGCTTCCTGCATCACACCCTCCCAGTCGGTCTGGTCGATCAGGTGCTGCATCTTCACCTCATGATGGAAGTTCTCGTCCTTATACCAGAAATGCACCACACCATAGGCGATGACCGCCAGTGCCGCCACCTCGGCAGCCAATGACAGCCAAGCCTTTCCCTTCTGCTTTTGTTTGGTGGCAGTGGACTTGTCCTTCTCGCCTTTCACTTTGGCCGTTTCCTTCTTCGTGGTCAGTGGCAGGCACACCATGACAAGCATGAAGAGAGCCAGCAGGTAGTAGGGGATGTAGTAATTGGCATACCGCTCGGTGATGTAGAAGAGCGGCAGACCGGCATAGTAGATATTGGCAAAGTTGGTCTCGTGGTATACATAGCGGTAGCAGAGCAGCGGAACCGCCACTGCCACGAGGATGGCTATCACGGTGTAGACGGCAGCGCGCCCGCGCGACATGAGCCGCCACGACCATATGCCCATCAGCAGGGTGGCAGCCAGACCGTAGATGCCCATCAGGGGATATCCCACGACGCCAGTCAGTACCATCCATACGGCCCTCAGCCAGAATTTGTCGGGCAGCGAGCGGAAAATCCAGAGCAGGGCCACTACTGCGGTGGTGGCTATGGTGGTGAGGAAGAAATGGCCGCGCAGTTTCAGGATATACACCCAGTAGCCCATGTCGACGTTGGTCAGCAACAGCAGGGCGACGGGAATGAGCATCAGCGAGGCCCATCGGGCGGCTACGTGGAAGGTCTGCTTCAGCAGCCACATCAACAGCAGCCACCAGGCGCAGAGCATCACCACGCCAATCCACGGGTGGTGGAAGAACTGTGTGAACCACGTGCCGAAGTAGGTGAGCATGCCTGCAGGTGCCACCATCTGCTCTTTGAAGAATAGCGATGTTTGGAGAAACAAGTTCAGTTCCTGCACCTTCCATAGAAAGTGGCTTTCGTAAAGAAGCAGTCCGCAGGCAATGGCGGCGAGGGCAGCCAGCCAGATAATAAGGTATTTCAATTTCATATGGTTACCGGTCTTTTTGACGATGTAAAGGTAATTATATTTCTCGATTCATCCAAACGTTTTGTAGTGAAATGCAATAAAACTACAAAAGGGCGCGCCAACGTTGGCACGCCCCATTTTTCAAATGTCTTGCAAGTCGAATACAAAAGAACTTGTTCTTATGTTGAGACGCAGCCGACATTCGCCGCGAAGTGGCAATTTTCAATATTATTTGAAGAGGTGTGGGATGAACTCGTTGAGTCCACGGCGCCAGGTGAGCCATTCGTGGGCAGTGCCTTTCGACTCAGAGTAGACGGCGTGTATGCCCAGGTCGTTGAGTTGCTTCACCGTCTCGGCTGTGCGGAACATCTTGTCCATACCCTCTGTGCCGCTGCTCATGAAGAAGAAGTGAATCTTCTTGTTGAACTCCTCGGCATTGGTGAACACGCCGTCGTAGGCCGTTTTCACGTCGAGACCGAAGATGGCCCCGCTGAAGGTGCCCATGTAGGAGAACTTGTCAAGGTTGGTAAGCACCACGTCGAAGGTCTGGTGGCCGCCCCACGACAATCCTGCCATAGCACGGTGCTCACGGTCGGAGAGGGTCCGGAAGTTGGCATCGATATAGGGGATGAGGTCGTTGAGCAGTACGGGGTAGAAGGTATTGCCGTAGTCGTTGGTGCCACCGCCACCGAAGTTCTTTGGTGGAGCCTTGATGTCGCCGCTCTCCATCACCACGATCATCGGTACGGCCTTGCCGCTGGCAATGGCGTTGTCCATGATGTGCTGCATGTGGCCTTGCTTCGTCCAGCCTGTCTCGTCCTCACCCATACCGTGTTGCAGGTAGAGCACGGGATAGCGTTTCTTCTGCATCTTCTTCAACTCATACTCGGCGGGGGTGTAGACCATGGCATGGCGCCATGCTTTCGACGACTCCGACCAGTAGTAGATGCTGCGCACCTGACCGTGGGCGACACCCTGCTGCGGACGGTAGTAGTCGCCCTCGGGACCCTCGGGAATCTCGATGCCGCCAGCCTCGCGGTTGCAGCCGAAGAATGTCTCCGTCGATGGGTCGATGAAGTTCACGCCACCTATATTAATAAAATAATAATGGAAACCCACCACCAACGGGTCGGTGACAGCCATCCAGCCGCCCTTGCCGTCGCGTTGCATGTCGTATTTCTTGTCGCAGATGTCGAGCACCACTTTCCTGGCCTCTGGAGCCTGCACGTGGAAGTAGGCTCGACCTTCCTTGTCTATCTTCGGGAAGTCGTTGCCGGGAACGGTGGTCTCGGCAAGGAAGGCGTCGGCAGGAACCTCGAGGGCCCTGGGCACCTCAAACTCCGGACGTTTGGGCTCATAGCCCAGGAAACGGGCCACGGCCTCGCCATATCGGCAACCCAGTTCACGGTAGCCTGCGGCATCGAAGTGCAGACGGTCGGGACCGTTCGTGCAGCCGTCGGAAGAGATGACCTGGCAGGTGTGGATGGTCTGTGGCAGTTCGTTGATCTGCTTGTTGCAGCCGATGCAAACACCCTGTCCGTTGGCCTGTACCACGCCGCCCACATAGAGGTTCACCTCCTCGGGCTTGAGTTTCAGGTCGCCGAGCAGGCTGTCGTAGACCTTCTGCACTTTCTTTCCCCACTCGGGGTCACCGGTGTTCGACTCGCCCTGGTGCATCAGGATACCCTTGATCACACCGTCTTTCTGTGCCTTCTTGGCCAGTTCCACGAGTCGCTTATAGGGATTGTTGTCATAGGCTTCCAGCATCCCCTTCATCCAGTTGGGAGCCTCGTTCTTCACGTAGTTCTCAATCTCGTCGGGCATGAAACCTTCGATTTTGATGCCACCGATGGCCACGTGAATCACACCGATGCGGATGTTGTCGGGAAGCGAAGCCACGAGGGTGCGGCCGAAGTAGTCGGCAGGGGTGAGTCCGGTGTTCGGACGGCAGAGTGGGGGAGTGGCCTCACACCATTCGCCGGCTTTGCGTCCACGCTGTGCATCATCAACGGCGGGCATCAGCAGGAAGCGAGGTCCCACGCTCTTGAGGTCTTGTGCCTCAGGACGTGCATTTCCCTCCATGTTCGACTGCCCGAAGCAGAGGAAGATGTAGAAATTGGGGTCTACTGCTGCCATCCCCTTGACAAAGGGGAAGATACAGAAGGCAGCGGCAAGTAGAATTTTCGAAAATCTTTTTTTCATAATGAATAGTGAATTTGGTTGTGATTGCAAATTTACTTTTTTTTCATCTAACTTGAAATCATGAGTTGTATCTTTTTTTTAAGATAGTCTTGCTTATAGGGATGCGGTTACTTGATGAAAAGTCCATGTTACATCAGAATTTGCATCCTTTTTAATAAAAGTATATCTTTGCAGCAAAGTTTTTAGGTTAGGTTTATTTTTTATTAGTTTATTTTAATGTTTGAGAAAACTATTAAAACGTTAGTAGTTGCTTTGACTGTAGGACTGGCAATGCGGCTCGGTGAATAGAGAGTAGCATGTCGGTTCTACGGGTCGAAGGCTTACTCTTCGTCGACACGGCAGGAAACACCATCCTCCAGGTTTGATTCAAACATTCAATCTTGTGGTCTCTGGCCAGTGCACGGTGTAACCCATCGGCTATGAGAAGGGCAGATGACTACAAAGGCCAGTGCAAACTGGATAAACATGGATTCATATGAAAATACTTAATAGTAGTTTGTCTTAATTATACACTTTTAAACAGAAGGGTGAAATTTAAAATTTTACATTGCGCGTAAGGTTCTGGCTCGTGAGGGTCGGAACCTTTTTCTTTGAAGGGGAGTTGTGCTTTTAAGGTTTGAGATTTATCATGCTGCGCATGATGAGCATCGGCGGCGCCTCGGCATAGTGAAAACTTGTTTTCCCTCTGCTCTCGGCTTGCACGATGTTTGAGATGAACTTGGTGAGCGGAGCGAACACAAACAATCGCAACTCTGTTGCGTAAGGAATTTCCCTGCGACCTATCTTCGGGAGCAGAACCTTAATGAAAGAGCGACGAGGAGGAGCGGTTGAGCCTCCGCCCTGGAGAGGGCGGGGGATGGGGGGTGGGTTGAAGCCCCTTCTTAGGACAAGAAGGGGTTGGGGTTGTTGTGACCTCCAAGCCGAAGGCTTGGCAAAATAGGGTTGTGATGGGTTGGAACCCCCAAGCCGAAGGCTTGGCAACATTTGTTTTTCGAGACTTCATTTTGTGTGATGCACAATTCGGTATTTCCCTTTAATTGAACTTCGCTCGATTCTTGGCGGCACCTCGGAACTTAAGTAAATAATGGTATAGCCTCCTCCTTTTTATAAAAGAGTGCAAACGTTTGCACAGACAAAAGGGGAAAAAACATAGAACGAGGGTATAACATATTTGGATAATTTGTAATTTTACCAAAAATTACTAACCTATTTGTCTATGGATTTACGATTTAACTTGGAATATCACACCGCTTTTGGTGAGGCACTCGTCTTGAACGTGGTCTCATCTGACAGCGAAGGTGAGAAGATGACCAATTCGTATAAAATGACGACCATAGATGGCCGGAATTGGTCGTGTGATGTCAATTCTTTACTCAAGGTGGGCACTTCGCTTGACTATTTCTACACCGTGACACGTGACGGAGTGGAAGTGCGCCGCGAATGGACCCTTGAGACCCATCGTCTTGAACTGGCGGCACGCAAGGCCACGCGCTATGTCGTATACGACCACTGGGTAGATATCCCCGACAACGCCTATCTCTACAGTTCTGCCATGACCGAGTGCATCAACCGCCACGAGCGGATGCAACCCCGCCAGCAGTCCTTCCTCCGCACCGTGCGGCTGAAGGTGCGCGCGCCGCAGTTGCGTCGCAATGAGCGGCTGGCCGTTGTAGGCAGCGAGACCGTGCTGGGCAACTGGCAGCCCCAGAATGCCGTGGTAATGGTGGAGCACAACTACAACGAGTGGATAGCCGATATCGATGCCACTAAACTCTCTTCCGGTCTGTTCGAGATGAAGTTTATCGCCCTCCATGATGACGACCAGGTGTCGCCTATCTGGGAGAAAGCCGACAACAGGGTGATCACGCTTCCCGTGATGGAAGATGGCGAAGTGGTGGTATATGAGTTGCCTGAGGCCCGTTTCGATGTCTACAATGTGAAATGCGCCGGTACGCTCGTGCCCGTGTTCTCACTCAGGTCGGAGAGCAGTTTCGGCGTGGGTGACTTCGGCGACCTGCGCAAGATGATCGACTGGGTGGCCCTCACGCGCCAGCGTGTGCTGCAGATTCTGCCCATCAACGACACCACCATCACCCATACCTGGACCGACTCCTATCCCTATAGTTGCATCAGCATCTTCGCCCTCCATCCGCAGTATGCCGACCTCAATGCCCTGCCACCTATTGCCGACGAAGCAAAACGCAAGGAGATGGAGCAACTCCGGGCAGAACTCAATGCCCTTCCCCAGATCGACTACGAGCGAGTGAACAGTGCCAAGACGGCCTACCTGAAGGAAATCTTCGCCCAGGAAGGCAAGAAGATGATGGCCTCGACACCGTTCAAGCACTTCTTTGAGGAGTCGAAGCAGTGGTTGGTGCCCTATGCACAATACAGCATGTTGCGCGACAAATACGGTACCGCCGACTTCAGTCAGTGGCCCGACCACAACATCTGGGATGAGGCCGACCGTCAGAGTCTTTCTTCCTCACGCAACAAGGCATACAAGGAGGTGGCATTCTACTATTTCGTGCAGTATGTGCTCAACTCCCAGATGGAGGCCGTGCATGAGTATGCCCGTGAGAAGGGCGTCATCCTCAAGGGCGACATCCCCATCGGCGTCAACAGGTATGGCTGCGACGTATGGCAGGAGCCCCGCTACTTCCACCTCGACGGACAGGCAGGTGCACCCCCCGACGACTTCTCCGCCAATGGACAGAACTGGGGATTCCCCACCTACAACTGGGAAGAGATGCTCGCCGACGGCTGTGCCTGGTGGGTGAGGCGTTTCGTCAACATGTCGAAATTCTTCGATGCCTACCGCATCGACCATGTGCTCGGCTTCTTCCGCATCTGGGAGATTCCTGTCAGTTCCGTGCACGGGCTCCTCGGACAGTTCTCACCGGCTCTCGCCATGACGGTGCCCGAGATAGAAGCCTACGGGTTGCCGTTCCGTGAGGAGTTCTTTACCCAGCCCTATATCACCGACCATGTGCTCGAACGCATCTTCCATGAGCACGCCGGCGAAGTGAAGGCCACCTATGTGGAAGAGAAGGGCAACGGATTCTACCGTATGCGTGAGGCCTACGATACCCAGCGCAAGGTAGAGGCCGCCTTCGAGGGGAAGACTGACGAGGTGAGCGTCATGCTGCGCGACGGCCTGTATGCTCTCATCAGCGACGTGCTCTTCTTGCGCGACCACCGCGACGCCAGCAAATTCCATCCTAGAATCTCGGTGCAGTTCGACTTCATCTATGAGTCGCTCTCCGACCACGAGAAGTATGTGTTCAACCATCTCTACAACGACTACTATTACCGTCGCAACAACCAGTTCTGGTATCATGAGGCCATGCGCAAACTCCCCTTGCTGGTAGAGGCCACGCGGATGCTCGTCTGTGCCGAAGACCTGGGAATGGTGCCCGACTGCGTGCCATGGGTGATGAATGAGTTGCGTGTGCTCAGCCTCGAACTGCAGTCGATGCCCAAGGACCCCAGCGTGAAGTTCGGTCATCTCTCGCGCAACCCCTACCGTTCGGTGTGTACCATCTCCAGCCATGACATGCCCACGCTCAGGCAGTGGTGGGACGAAGATGTGGAGCGCACACAGGAATACTACAACACCATGCTCTACCGTAGCGGTGAGGCTCCCCACCCCCTGCCGGGATGGCTTGCCCGCGACATCGTCTCGCGCCACCTCACCAGTCCCTCGATGCTCTGCATTCTCTCCATACAAGACTGGTTGGCCATCGATGAGCGCATCCGTCTGGCCGATGCCAATGCCGAGCGCATCAACATCCCCGCCAACCCGCGCCATTACTGGCGTTACCGCATGCACCTGAGCATAGAACAGTTAATCAACGACCGGAAGTTCTGCGACAACATCACCGAACTGATATCCCAAAGCGGAAGATAACAACTTTGCAAATATGAGAAAACTTACACTCTTCATCATGGCACTGCTGTCGATGACAGCGGTAGCCCAGGACGTGAAATCACCCAACGGCAACGTGTGCCTCAGTTTCGCTCTCCGTAACGGCTGTCCCACCTACCAACTCACCTACAAGGGCAAGGACGTGGTGAAACCCAGCCGGCTCGGACTTGAACTGGCAAAAGACAAACATGCCAGCAGGGGATACGACGAGACCGACCTGATGGAAGGCTTCACCGTGGCCGACACGCAGACCAGCACCTTCGACGAGACGTGGAAACCCGTATGGGGTGAGACAGCCACCATCCGCAACCACTACAACGAGTTGGCTGTCAACCTGCTCCAGCAGGCTACCAACAGGCGCATCACCATCCGTTTCCGTGTCTACGACGACGGCATGGGACTGCGCTATGAGTTCCCCCAGCAAAACGAACTCAACTATTTCCTCATCAAGGAGGAACATACTGAGTTTGCCATGGCTGGCGACCATATCGCATGGTGGCTGCCCGGCGACTACGACACCCAGGAGCAGGAAACCCAGCAGACCCGGCTGTCGGAAATCCGCGGACGCATGAAAGAAGCCGTGAACTGGGGCAACTCCTCCGTGGCCGTCTTCTCAGAAACCGGCGTGCAGACCTCTCTGCAGATGAAAAGCGACGACGGCCTCTACATCAACATCCACGAGGCAGCGTGCATCGACTATGCCACCATGCATCTCGAACTGGTAGACGCGCAGACCAAGCACCTCACCGAGAAACTGGGCGGGGGGAGCAATGCCTATACACCCAACCCTGCACCGTCGCCCTATCCTCTGCCTGCCCCCTTTACCTTTGTGAGTCACCTCACCCCTGATGCCACTGGTCTCAAGGGTGCCATGCAGACGCCTTGCCAGACTCCTTGGCGAACGGTCATCGTGAGCGACGACGCCCGCGATATGCTCTCCTCCAACCTCATCCTCAACCTCAACGAGCCGTGCAAAATCGAGGACACCTCGTGGATTCATCCCGTGAAATACTGCGGTGTGTGGTGGGAGATGATTGTGGGGAAGAGCAGTTGGAACTACACCAATGACTTCCCGTCGATAAAACTCGGCCAAATCGACTGGAACAAGGTGACTCCCAACGGCCGCCATGCCGCCAACAACGAGAAGGTGAAGCGCTATATCGACTTCGCCGCTGCCAACGGTCTCGACGAGGTGCTCGTGGAAGGCTGGAACGTGGGATGGGAAGACTGGGCGAACATGTGGAAACGCGATGTCTTCGACTTCGTCACCCCTTATCCCGACTTCGACATCAAGATGCTCAACGACTATGCACATGCCAAGGGCGTAAGACTGCTCATGCACCATGAGACCTCATCGTCGACACAGAACTACGAGCGCCACATGGAGGCAGCCTACAATCTGATGAACCAATATGGCTATGATGCCGTGAAGAGCGGCTATGTGGGCGATATCATCCCCCGTGGCGACCACCACTACTCGCAGTCGATGAATAACCATTACCTCTACTGCATCCAGGAGGCCGCCAAGCACCATGTCATGGTGAATGCCCATGAGGCAGTGCGCCCCACCGGACTCTGCCGCACCTGGCCCAACCTCGTGGGTAACGAGAGTGCCCGCGGCACGGAGTATGAGGCATTCGGCGGAAGCCGTCCCGACCACACCGTCATCTTGCCCTTTACCCGCCTGCAGGGTGGACCGATGGACTACACGCCCGGCATCCTCGAGACCCAGTTGAACACCTGGAGCGACAACCCCAACTACGTGCATACCACCCTCGTGGGGCAACTGGCTCTCTATGTCACCATGTACAGTCCGCTGCAGATGGCTGCCGACCTGCCCGAGAACTATGCCAAGTTTGATGATGCCTTCCAGTTCATCCGTGACGTGGCAGTAGACTGGGACGACTCCAAGTATCTGGAGGCGGAGCCTGCCGACTATATTACCGTGGCACGCAAGGCCAAAGGCACCGCCAACTGGTTTGTGGGCGGCAAGTGCGACGAGAACGGCCGTAAGGTGAACCTGCGCCTCGACTTCCTCGACAAGGGAAGGAAATACGACTGCACCATCTATGCCGATGCCAAGGACGCGCACTACAAGGACAATCCCAAGGCCTACACCATCACCCGCAAGACGGTGAAGAAGGGCGACGTGCTCAAACTCACCGAGGCTCCGGGAGGTGGGTTCGCCATCTCGCTGATTGCACGGTGACGCAACCTCCTTTCTCTCAATGGCATGATAACCATACTGTGACGAAGTGGGGAATGCCCTAATGGCACTGCCCACTTCCTTTTCCCCAACCAAGGCAATACTGAAATGAAAAAACTACTGACCGTCTTGACCGCATTGTTTATCTCTTATTCCTCGCATGCGCAGGATTTCGATTTCCAGGAGTGTGTGGTCACCCCACAGCAAACCACTTTCCGGCTCTTTGCCCCCGCTGATGCCAAAAAGGTGAAAGTGCGCCTCTACGCCCAGGGAGAGGGAGGAAAGCCATTCAAGACCCTCAAGATGAAATATGCGAATGGCATATGGACTGCCACGGTGAAGAACAAGAAAGGTATTCCCTATGGCACTTTCTATACCTTCTCCATCGGAGGCAGCAACAACCCTGACACCTGGAGGGAGACGCCGGGCGTCTTTGCCAAGGCCGTGGGGGTGAACGGCAAGCGCGCCGCCATCATCGATATGCAGCAAACCAACCCCGAAGGGTGGGCTGCCGACCGCCGGCCCGTGGTGAAGTCGCCTGCCGACCTCGTCATCTACGAGATGCACCACCGCGACTTCTCCATCGCCCGCAACGTGAACCTCGACCCTGGGGAGTTTTTCGTCAAACGGGTGAGCAGCGAATACCCTGGCAAGTTCCTCGCCCTCACAGAAGACTGGGCCATCCAGCACCTGAAAACGCTGGGTGTCAATGCCATCCATATCCTTCCATCGTATGACTTCGGCTCGGTCAACGAGACACGGCTCGCCGACAATAAGTACAACTGGGGATACGACCCCGTGAACTACAACGTGCCCGAAGGCAGTTACTCCACCAATCCCTATGAGCCAGGCTGCCGCATCAGTGAGTTCAAGCAGATGGTGCAGGCGCTCCACAAGGCGGGCATCCGCGTCATCCTCGATGTCGTCTACAACCACACCTACGACATTGATCACAGCAATTTCCAGCGCACCTGGCCCGACTACTACTACCGCAAGACCGCCGACGGCAACTACAGCAACGGTTCGGGGTGTGGCAATGAGACGGCCTCTGAAAAACCTATGATGAGGAAGTTTATGATAGAGTCGGTGAAATACTGGATTAACGAGTACCACATCGACGGATTCCGCTTCGACCTCATGGGCGTGCACGACATCGAGACGATGAATGCCATCCGCAAGGCTGTAGACGAGATAGACCCCTCTATCTTCATCTATGGCGAGGGATGGTCGGCAGGTGCCTGTGCCTACCCGCAAGACCAACTCGGCGTGAAAGCCAATATCCCAAAGATGCCGCGCATCGCCGCCTTCAGCGACGAAATCCGCGATGCCCTGCGCGGTCCCTTCGACGATGACACCAAAGGGGCTTTCCTCGCCGGACTGCCTGGCGAGGAAGAGAGTCTGAAATACGGCATTGCGGGCGGTATCGCCCACCCGCAGGTGGATATGAAGAAGGTGAACTACTCCGACGAGCCATGGGCCACCCAACCCACGCAGATGATAGCCTATGTGAGTTGTCATGACGACATGTGCCTCGTCGACCGCCTCCGCTCTTCTGTGCCGGGCATCACCAGCGACGAGTTGCAACGCCTCGACCTGCTCGCCCAGACTGCCGTCTTCACCTCGCAGGGCGTGCCCTTCATCCTCTCCGGGGAAGAGATGCTGCGCGACAAGAAAGGCGTGCACAACAGTTTCGAGTCGCCCGACTCCGTCAACCAACTCAACTGGAACAATACGCTGCGCTATGCCCACGCCTTCGAATACTACGTGAAACTTATTCAGTTGCGAAAGAACCATCCCGCCTTCCGCTTGGGAGATGCCGATGCCGTGCGACGCTCACTCGAGTTCTTGCCCACACAAGACTGCCTCGTGGCTTTTGTGCTGAAAAACCATGCCGGCGGTGATGCGTGGAACAACATCTATGTGGTGCTCAACAGCAACAAGGAGTCGAAAGTGCTTGAAATCCCCGACGGACAGTACACCGTGGTGTGCTGCGACAACGTCATCGATGAGAGCGGACTGGGCACCGTCGCAGGAGGCCGTGTGGTCGTCGACCCGCAGTCGGCCCTCATCCTGCATGATTAAGCCATGGACTTTAGAGACGTTAGGGTCTTTAGGGTCTTTATTGGAGAGATTATCACTAACCATCATTCATAAAAATGAAAAAAAACATATTATTCATCGCTATTTTCCTTAGCCTTGCCACAACAATGAGCGCAGCCCTTAAAATCGACCACATAGAACCCGCCAACTGGTTTGCCGGCATGAAGAACTCCAGTCTGCAACTCATGGTTTATGGCAGCGGCATCCGTGAGGCAGAGGTGACGACCGACTACCCCGGAGTGGCTATCGACAGTCTGGTGAGACTCGACAGTCCCAACTACCTGCTCGTCTATCTCAACCTCAAGGGCGCGCAGCCAGGAATGATGACGCTCAATTTCAATATCGGCAAACAGAAAAAGAGTGTGAGTTACGAACTCAAGCAGAGGGAGAAACCCGGTTACCAGCGCGAGGGTTTCACCAATGCCGACGTGCTCTATATGCTCATGCCCGACCGCTTCGCCAGTGGCAGCGATGCCAACGACCAGATCAAGGGCATGAATAACTATGTGGTAGACCGTAGCCAGCCCAGTCTGCGCCATGGCGGTGACCTGGAAGGACTGCGCCAGCACCTCGACTATTTCGTGGAACTCGGTGTGACGGCGTTGTGGTTCACGCCGGTGCTCGAGAACAACTCTCCCGACAACAATGGCTTCAGCACCTATCATGGCTATGCCACCACCGACTACTACAAGGTAGACCCCCGCTTTGGTACCAATGACGAGTATCGCAGATTGGTAGACGAGGCCCACCAGCATGGCCTGAAAGTGGTGATGGACATGATTTTCAACCACTGCGGCTTTGAGCATCCGTGGGTGAAAGACATGCCCTCACACGACTGGATTAACCTGCCTGGATGGCTGAAGGAGTCGAAAGGCTCTTCCGATCCCACCGGCACCAGTTTCCTGCAGACGAGTTACAAACTCACCCCTGTGGTCGATCCCTACGCCTCTGAGGTAGACAAGAGAGAGACGGTGGAAGGATGGTTCGTGCCCACCATGCCCGACCTCAACCAGCGCAACCAGCATGTGATGACCTACCTCATCCAGAACAGCATCTGGTGGATCGAGACGGTGGGCATCGACGGCATCCGCATGGATACTTATCCCTATGCCGATGCCCATGCCATGGCAAGATGGATGCGGACTCTCGACGACGAATATCCCAACTTCAACACTGTGGGTGAGACATGGGTCACCGAACCCGCCTATACTGCCACCTGGCAGAAAGGATCGAAACTGGCAGAAGAGAACAGTTACCTGAAGACGGTGATGGACTTCAGTTTCTTTGAGAAAATCAACATGGCGAAGAACGAGGAGACCGACGGATGGTGGAATGGCTTCAACCGCATCTACAACAGTCTAGTCTACGACTACCTCTATCCCAACCCGTCGAGTGTGATGGCATTCATCGAGAACCACGACACCGACCGCTTCCTCGGCAACGGCACCGACACCCTGGCGCTGAAACAGGCCCTCGCCCTGCTGCTCACCATCAACCGCACGCCGCAACTCTACTATGGCACCGAGGTGCTGATGAACGGCACGAAGGAGGTGACCGACGGCAATGTGCGCAAGGACTTCCCCGGTGGTTTCAAGGGTGACAAGCGCAGTGCCTTCACGCGTGAGGGCCGCACCAATGCCCAGAATGCGATGTTCGACTGGTGCAGCCGACTTCTCCACTGGCGACAGGGCAACGATGTGGTGGTGAAAGGCAAGCAGACGCAGTTTATTCCGTGGCATGGCGTTTACGTCATCGCACGTCAGTATCAGGGCAAGACGGTACTCACCATCCTCAACGGCACTTCGCAACCCGCTACCCTCGAGGTGGCACGCTATGCCGAGGTCATCGGCAGCACCACCACCGCTACCGATGTCATCACCCGCCGCCACGTCAGACTCGACAAGGACGTGAACCTCCGCCCGCGCCAGACTCTCATCCTCGAGTTCTGATACCAAAACTGCCAAAAGGAATAACGAACACGAATCTACCGAATCTTCACGAAATTTTTATTCGTGTGAATTCGGTTAATTCGTGTTCGTTCTATAACGCAATGGTCAAAAGAAACCTTAAACCTCAAACCTTAAACCTCAAGCCTTAAATCTCAAACCAATTCTCCGAAAAGAACATGCAGATGGGAATTTTTTAAAAAAACGAGTAATATTTTTCAGTTTTGACGATTTTTTCTTAATTTTGCAAGAGATAGAAATGCAGTTTGTCAATAAAAACTAAATGAAGCCATTGCGTCGACTTGTCTCGCTCTGTTTTTTCTTAGCCGTGTCGTTGGGCCTGCTGGCTCAGCACACTTTTCTTGAGCGGTACAACATCTCGACACTCAATATGACAGACGGCCTGCCGAGCAACAATGTGAACACCATCTTCACCGACAGCGAGGGATTCGTGTGGCTGTCGACATACGGGGGTGGTATCGTTCGCTATAACGGATACGGGTTCTCCAGTTTCTATACCCGCCCGCAGGGCTTGCAGTGGAGAAGCCACTCTTCCAGAAAGGTTTGCGAAGACCAGTTCCACCGGCTTTGGGTGGTCTTCGACGAATATACCCAGATTATCGACATGCGCACGATGACTGTGGCGATGCCCGACAGCAAGGACAAACGGCTTGAGGATATTCTCTCGCAACGGGGTGTGAACGTCATGCTCGACAAGGTGGGAAGGCTGTGGCTCGTCACCATGTCGCATATCCATTGCTTTTCTTTCCATGAGAACGGCAGCGTGAAGAATATCGTCAGTTATCCTTATACAGGTAACACCCCGAGCGTCACCATCGCCGATTTGGACGGCAATGGGAACGTGTGGGCATGTATCGACGGGGGTATCTTCAGGATGGCTGCCGAGGGAGAGAAAATCGTGAAAAGTGAGATTTCACCCCTCTTGTCACATCTCAACGGACTCTTTGTCACCTCACTGCTGAGGCAGGACGACAAAGTGTGGATAGCCACCAACCACGGCCTGAGACTCTACAGTCCTCATGCCGCCCAACTCATGGCTTACAGCCATAGCCAAGACCCGTCGTCACTGTCGCACGATTTCGTGAGTTGTATGGCGATGACACCCGATAAAACCTTACTTGTAGGAACATTGGGGGGCGTGGATTTCCTCATGCCCGACGGACAGCATTTTGAACATTGGAACACTTCGACCTCGCCGTGGCCATTGGGCAGCAATTTCGTGAGTTGCATACACCAAAACGACGGATGCCTGTGGATAGGCACCGAGACAGCCGGCGCCGTTTGCCTGAGTCCACGCATGCTGGCCATGCGCAATTTCGAGCATACTGCCGACCCGAAGAGCATCTCTCCCAATGCCGTGAATGCCATGCTCGTGCAGGAAGACGGCACGCTGTGGGTGGGCACCGTGGAAGGGGGACTCAACAGGATGGATGCCGACGGCACGTTTACCCATTTCACCACCCACAACAGCCAAATGTCGCATAACTCCGTCTCTGCCCTCGTTTCCGACGGCAACCGACTATGGATAGGCACATGGGGCGGCGGTGTGAACTATATGGATCTCCAGACCCATGTGGTGGGCAGACTCAACGTCGATGAGCGGCATGCCCTCATGCTCAATTTCGTGGGCGCCATGGCCTACGACGATGTCAATAACGGTCTATGGATAGGCAGCAACGAAGGCATCTTCTTCTACGACTTCGGCAAGCAAGTGCTCGAGGAACCCTTCGAAGGATGCCATTTGGCACGAGGCTGTATCGGCGCACTCATCGACCACGACCGGCAATTATGGATAGGCTGTCTGGAAGGAACCTATGTCATCGATGTGGGGAAGGGCAGAGACAGCAAGGGGAAGTTTGCCTTCCAACATCTGCGCGATAAACTCGACAGCCCTGAGAGCGGCATCATCGACAAGATTACTTGTTTCTACCAGTCGAAGGACGGTACGTTATGGATGGGCAGCAACGGTTACGGGCTCTACAAACGGAAGACCAGCACCGATGGAAAGGATTTCTTTGTGGCCTACACCACCAACGATGGTCTGGCCAACAACTCTGTGAAAGGCATAGTGGAGGATGAGAACGGCAAACTGTGGATTGCCACTGGCAACGGACTCTCCGTGCTCAATCCCGAAACGGGGGCTTTCACGACACTGAGAGAGGAGAACGGCCTGCTCTGTCAGCAGTTCTATTGGAATGGCGCGACGAAAGGGAATGATGGCACATTGTGGTTTGGCAGTCAGGAAGGACTGACCTCTGTGGCACCGGGTAACCTTATCGCCAACAGGCCACACCGGCTGCACCTCACCCACCTCACCATCGACAACCAGGATGCTGTGGCAGGCGACGGACATATCGACGAGGACATCAGTTATGCAAAAACCATACGCCTGCACGAGAGCAACAGGTCGCTCGTCATCGACTTCTCGACGCTCAACTACGGCAATGAGACACAGGGCGTGTACAGTTACCGCATGAGAGGACTCGAGACGGAGTGGACACAACTCGAGCCGGGGCAGCACTCCGTGAGATACACCAGCCTGCCCTCGGGCGACTATGTCTTCGAGGTGAGGTATGCCTCGGCCCTCAGCAAGGCTGCCGACACCTCCGTCTCGGTAGAGGTCAAAGTGACACCTTATTTCTATAAGTCGTGGTGGTTTATCTCCCTGGTGCTCCTGGCATTGCTCGCCGCGGCCGTCGCCCTCTACAATCGCAGGGTGAAGCAACTGCGCCGACAGGAAGAGGAGAAACTCATGCGGCCCATCGAGGACGCACTACGCGAGAGCGAAGACCCTATAGCGCTGCAGAAGCGCATCCAAAGCATCATCGACAACCGCAAGCGCATGGCAGAGAGCGTGAGCAAGACGGCGGTGGCCGACGACCAACAGGCTGCCGAGTCGGTGAAGCCTTTCATGGAGCGTATCGTGGAACTCATGGAGCAAAACTACATGAACAGTGAATATGGAGTGACCGAACTGTCGGAACAGATGGGACTCAACCGCACGCTCCTCAGCAAGAAACTCAACGAGGAGACGGGCATGTCGCCCGGACAGTTCATGCGCCACTACCGGCTCGACATGGCACGCAAGATGCTGGAGCGGAATGCTGCCAACCGAAACATCGCCGAAATTGCTTTCAGCGTGGGATTCAACGACCCGAAGTATTTCACCCGTTGCTTCACCAAAGAATTTGGAACCAACCCGAGTTCTTGGGGAAAATAACAGTGTGTGCCCACACAATTCCACGGGTGCAAGTGTCTCCAATAGTTTGTCCACCTGTTTTTCACTTTGTCCACCTCATATTTTATTTTGTCCACCTTTCGGCTTTTAACCTTTGTTATCTTTGCGGCAACTTTTAAACCAAACGACCTAACCTACGCAACCAACATTTATCAGATATGTTGCCGTGGACTATTATAAAAACTAACATATTTTTATCTAATCTATTTATCAAATGAGTAAAAAAGTATTATTATCTGCGATGCTTTTTTGGGGTGCATTGGGAGGACTGTCCTCTCTGCCGACTCCTGTAATGGCATCAACGTAACAAGCACAGACCTTTGTGGTCACCGGACAGGTCATCGACCAAGAAGGAGAACCGCTCATTGGTGCTACCGTCAGGGTGAAAGGTGCCCAGGGTGGCAGTGTGACCGACATCGACGGAAACTTCCAACTGGAGGCTCCGCAGAACGCAACACTCATCGTGAGTTATGTGGGATTCAAAGACCTCGAGGTGGACGTGCGTGGCCGCTCGGCCCTCGGACAGATTCAACTTGAGTCTGACTACAGCCTGCTCGAACAAGTAGTGGTGGTGGGTTATGGTACACAGAAGAAAGCCGACCTCACCGGTTCGGTGTCAGTGGTTAATGCTGATGAACTGAAACGTGTATCCAACTCCAACATCTCCACCATGCTCGAAGGTAAGGTGGCTGGTGTGCAGATCACTTCCGACGGACAGCCGGGTGCCGACCCCACCGTGAGAATCCGCGGTATCGGTTCTTTCGGCAGCACGGCTCCTCTCTATGTCATCGACGGTGTGCCCATGGGAACCACCATCCGCGACTTCTCGCCCAACGACATCGCCACCATCCAGGTGCTGAAAGATGCTTCGGCTGGCGCTATCTACGGTTCGCGTGCCGCCAACGGTGTGATTATCATCACTACCAAGAGTGGACAGAAAGATCAGCCGCTGAAGGTAGATTACAAAGGCTACTTCGGTGTCGACCAGATTCCCGACGGTGTCTATGATGTGATGAATGCCGACCAGTACAGCCATTATCTGGGTCAGGCCTGTGAAAATTCCGGCACACCCCTCCCTGGTGGCTACACCCGGGGAGACGACGGCATGTATCATTTCCAGGACGGTACCAACACCGACTGGTTCAAGGAAGTGTTCAAGACAGGTATCCGCCAGAACCACAATGTGAACTTCAGTGGTGGTGGCGCACATAATACTTATAATGTGGGTCTCGACTACTTCAACCAGAAAGGAACTCTGGAAGGTGCCGGTCCCAACTTCGAGCGCTTTACCGTGCGTGTGAACAACACCATGGAGACCAAGTTCATCAAGTTCCGCACCAGCCTTGTCTACTCTCACTCCAACCAGGACAACATGGCTATCTCCAACGCTTCGGAGTATGTGCAGGGCCTTTATGGCGACGTGACCAACGTGCTCCGCGGTACATTGCTCATGCAGCCTACCATCAAGGCTTATGATGAGTCGACATGGGTGCTCGACGACAAAGTAGGCTCGGCTAGCAACTACAACTACGATGCCTATGGCTATGGCGTGTACTACGACACCATCCACGGTGATATCTCGGCTTCCAACCCACTGCTGGTGAACCACCTGCTTTCACGCAACACATTGGTAGACCGCGTGGTGGCCACCGGTTCAGCCGATGTCGACCTGCTGAAGATGCTTGGAGTACACAGCGAGAACCATTCGTTGACATATAAAATCAACCTCTCCTACAGCAAGACCCATGCCAACGACAATACCTGGATTTCGGCTTGGATTCAGAGCAACCGTGTGTATCTCGACAAGACCAACGAGACGCTGACCAAAGGCCAACGCAGGTATTCCGACTTCTTGGTGGAGAATACGCTCAACTACGACGGAACCATCGGGAAACATCACTTCAATGTCGTGGTGGGACAGACCTATGAGGAGGAGAACACCTTCAACCTCACAGGTTGGGGCAAAAACTTCACCGAACCCTACTTCCTGCAACTGCAGAATGCCGAGAACACCTATTCGAGTTCGTATGAGTACAAGCACGCGCTGACCTCCTACATCGGACGTCTTATCTACGACTACGACGGCAAGTACCTCCTCTCGGCTGTTATCCGCCGCGACGGCAGTTCACGCCTCTCCAAGGACATCCGCTGGGGCACATTCCCCTCCATCTCCGTGGGATGGCGCTTCGACAAGGAAGAATTCTTCCCCATCAACCGCAACATCGTCAATATGTTCAAGTTGCGTGCCAGTTACGGTGAACTCGGTAACGAGAACATCGGTGAGTATATGTATCAGACCACCATGGCCCGCAACAACATGACCTACAGTTTCAACAACACGCCTATCACCGGCTCTGCCATCTCTACCTTCGTCAACAAGAACATTGCATGGGAGAAGAAGAAGACCACCAACGTGGGTATCGACCTCGCCATGTTCAACAACCGCATCGAATTCACCGCAGAGTGGTACCTCAACAAGTCGGTAGACCTGCTCTACTCCGTGCCCGTGCCGGCAAGTGCCGGTGTGGCCAACACCTCGGTGACGATGAATGCCGCATCCATGGAGAACTCCGGATTCGAGTTCTCTGCAACCTACCGCAACAGAGACCATGCGTTGAAATATGAACTGAGTGCCAACTTGAGCACCCTGAAGAATAAGGTGACTTCACTGGGCTTCGGTACCGACTCCTATATCACTGGTGCTTATGCCACCTATGTGGGCAAGGAAGTAGGACAGTTCTATGGCTGGGAGTATGAAGGCATTGCCCGCACACAGGCCGACCTCGACGACCATGCCGTACAGTCGGGAGCCAACGTGGGCGACTGCCTCTACAAAGACGTCAATGGCGATGGTGTTGTCGACGGCAGCGACCAGGTGGTGCTGGGCAGCGGATTGCCAAAGGTGAACTTCGGTTTCAGCGCCCATCTGGAATACAAGCATTTCGACCTGAGTGTGTCTACATTCGGTGCGCTCGGTTATCATGTGAGCGACGATATCTACAACAGCCTCAACTCCTGCTATGGATGGTGGAACAAAGACGTGGCTGTGCTCGATGCCAACCGCTGGTCGGAGGATGGGCTGACCTACCTCTCCAACGTGCCCCGCACCTATGCCACCAACAATGCCACACTGGCTTGGAACGACCTCTTCAGTTCACGCAAGATTCAGAATGCCGCTTACTGGAAGATTGCCAATGTGGAACTAGGCTTCAACTTCCCCGACAAGTGGTTCAATGGAGTCGTCTCAGGTGTCCGCGCCTATGTGTCGGCACAGAATCTCTATACGTTCACAGGCTATAAAGGCTATAATGTAGACTATGCCGGTGGAACATTCACTCCGGGCTACAACTTCTGCTCGTTCCCAAGCGCACGCAGTTTCATGGCCGGTATCAACTTCACATTCTAATCCAAATACAAGGCATTCATTATGAAACTATATAAATTATCCTTCGCCCTCTTGCTGGGCATTGCCACACTCTCTTCCTGTGACGACAAACTGGATGTGGTGAACCCCAACCAGCAGACCTCAGGTTCCTTCGGATACACTGCTGGAGAATTGGAGGAAAGCATCATTGCCGCGTACAACCATACCCGTATGGAGGGTACGTATGCCCGTGTGGGCTACAATATCGACGTATGCCGCGGTGATGAGGCATGGAACTCCTCGCAGGTATGGTACCTGCCCTTCGATGACCTCGATGAACCCATCACCGATGAGATAGGACAATGGTCATGGCGTGACTGGTATTACACCATCAACGTCTGCAATTTCGTGCTCTCACGCTGTGGCGACGACAATGCCGCGCTCAACGACCAGATGCGTCATATCAAGGGACAAGCCCTCTTCATCCGTGCGCTGAGTTACTACAACCTCGCTGGCTACTATCAGAACCCCATCCTCATTACTGACTATGATGCTTATTCTTCATTGGATGGACTCTATGCGCCCAACAGCACTTACGACCAGGTGCTCGACCAGGTGGAGGCCGACTTCGCCGAGGCCATGCAACTGCTGCCATCGAAAGATGCTGGTGGAGAGTGGGCTCACGGCCGTGCTACAAGCGGTGCCGCTGCTGGATTCTATGCTCGCGCCCTCATGATGCGCCACAAGTACAGTGAGGCACTCACCGTGCTCAAGGCTATCATCGCCGGACAGTATGGCACATACAAACTGATGGCCAACTACGGCGACAACTTCCGCGAAGGTCCTGCTTTCGAGAACAACGATGAGAGCCTCTACGAGGTGCAGTTCCTCGACTATGGCTCACAGGGCACCGACGATGAGTGGACACCGGTCAACACCAGTCCCTACGCCACACAAGGCCATGCCATCGAGAGTAACTTCGGTCCCGGCGACTTCGGTGGATGGGCTGATATCTCCGCTGCCCCCTGGCTCTATCATCTCTTCAAGGCAGAGCGTACCAACAGTGGCAAACTCGACCCGCGTCTCTATTGGACCATCGGTACATACGAGGCCGACTGGGAAGGATTCGAATATGGAAACGTGTGCTATGGCACTGTCATGACTCCAACCGAGAACATCGTGACCAACAACTCCAACGGCGGACTGCCTATCGCCAAGTGGACCAATATGCGCAGCGGCCTCTACAACTCTGTCATCACCGGTCTGCACTGCGGTATCAACCTGCGCCTGATGCGCTATTCCGACGTGCTGCTCCGCGCTGCAGAGTGTGAGAACGAGGTCAATGGCCCCACACAGCAGGCCATCGACTGGATCAACCAGGTGCGCAACCGTGTCGACCTGCCCAACCTCAGTCTTGCTCAATTCAACAGCAAGGACAAACTCTTCGAGCAGATTGCCAACGTGGAACGCCCGAAAGAGTTCGGATGTGAGTTCGGACGTGGCTTCGACCTCATCCGTTGGGGATTCTTCTACGATGCCGGTCGTTTGCAGCAACTCAAGGAGCACGGCACCTTCCGCCGCACTACCGACAAGTCGAGGGTCAAGGAACCCGTAAACTACGCCGATATTGCCAGCGATGCCGAACTGAAGAGTTCATACGACACCTATGTGAGTGGACATGAGTTCCTTCCCATCTATCAGGGCACGCTCAATGATAATCCCAATCTTGTTGGAAACTCCGCCAACAACAGCACCGACAACTCCGAGTACTTCAGGGAGAAAGGCTGGACCGTACACCCTGTATTTGACCTGAGTAAATAGAATAACAAAACTCAAAAAAACAAGAATCATGAGACATCAAAATAAATTGACAACGGTTCTCTTTGCTGCAGCCTTTGGGATGATGACGCTCACGGGTTGTGAGGGCGGAGACCTCTACGACATGCTCACTCCGGATTGGCTCTCTGAAAGGGTCGACTCCATCGCCAATGCCAACAAAGGCGGCGAAGAAGAACTGGAGGGCATGATGGAGGATGTGTATACCATCGGTGCCACTGATTACAGCACCGGCTGGTGGGCAGCATTCTCGAAGTATTATCAGATTCCTGAGGGACAGACATGGAATGCACAGTTCAACCTCAACATCAATCCCAATGCCTCGAACACCTACAAGAACTTCGCGCTCATCATCACTAATGACGAGGACCGTGGAGCAGGTAACTACAAGGAGTATGGCGCCATCCGCTACGACAACCAGCCGAGTGGAAACTCGGAATGGGGCGACTATATAGACCGTGGTCTCGTAGAGAGTACGCTGACGTTTGCTACCGACACCGACGAAGGTGTGGGCAAACTCGGCGGAAAGGTAACGCTGACCATCGACCGTTCGCAAGGCGGACTCATCGTGAAGATGACCAATGGCTCCGTGACGAAAATCTACAAGCAGACTTCGCCGCTCGTCAATCTCAACGCCGACGCATCGAACACCACTATCCGCGCGTTCATGGTGCCTGAGGGCTCATACATCAATTTCCTCTCCACCAATATTGAACCGATTGGCGGATGCACTTCTGCTGAGGACAAGCAGCCGTTGTCGATGACGCTGAAGGGCGTGCCGCACAAGGTGATGCAGGGTACCGAACTGGCCGATGCCATGGCCAACGTCTCTGCTGAGGTAGAGTTTGAACAGGGCGTGACGAAGACCGTGCCGGCAAGCGACCTGCAGTTCCAGGCCATCCCCGACATGTTTGCTCTGGGCACGAAAACCCTGGTGGCTGTCTACAACAAGACCTATAAGGGCGAGAACTGCAACGCACCCGTCATCGGATATGCTACATTCGAGGTAGTCGACAAGATGTACGTCACTATCGGTGCCACCGACAACTCCACTCCTTTCTGGGGTGCTCATTCCGACAACATCAAGGTGGGACCGAAAGAGACCTTCGTGTCTACTTTCACCAACTACTCCAACGGTGGTGCCAACTGGAACAACTTCGTTGTAGTGCTCTGTGCCGCCGACAATTCTGAGTATGCCGTCGTGCGTGCCGACAACTATGGATGGGGCAATGGCTATGGCGCCTGCACACCGAGCGGCGGACAGACCGACTGGGCTGCATGGCTCGCTGCCATGGACGGTGCCAAGGTGACGACCTATGTGACCAACAATGGCGACGGAACGGCTGATGTGAAGTGTGTCATGGTGGGTACCGACGGCAACACCTACTATCAGGACTACATCGGCATCAATACCGTCAATCCCAACGACTTCTACTTCCGCTTCACCGTCGACGGCAGCCATCTCGAGTTCGACAACGTGGTGGGTGCAGAAGACAACACTACAGCATTCTGGGGCGCTCACTCACAGGATGTCAAGGTGCCTGTTGGCCAGACCTATACCACCCGCTTCAGGAACTTCACCAACGGAGCAGCCAACTGGAACAACTTCTGCGTGGTGCTCACAAGCGACGGCACCAAGGAGTATGCTGTGGTGCGTGCCGACAACTACGGCTGGGGCGACTGCTACGGTGCCTGCACGCCGAGCGGCGGACAGACCGACTGGGCTGCATGGCTCGCTGCCATGGACGAGGCCATGGTCACCGTCTCTGTCACCAACAACGGCTCATCGGCCGACGTGAAGTGTGTCATGATGGGAACCGACGGTGTGACCTACTATCAGGACTACATTGGTATCAGTCCTCTTGACGCCGGCAATCTCTATTTCCGCTTCACCGTGGATGGAAGCCACTTGGTGTTTGAGTAAAACAGCATAGACATCATGCCTGCGGACACCACCGTGTCCGCAGGTTTTTTAGAAATCAGAAAAACTATACATTAATAATATATGAAGCGTTTTTTTAGACTGTTCTTTCTCTCCTTCATCGGTCTGAGCCTTTTCTCGTGTAGCGGTGATGGTGATGATGATATCTCGGGCGGCGAAAGCAAGCCGTTGACGGTGTCGAGACCTGTCGTCTCCTCCATCACGTCGTCATCAGCATTGGTTTCAGCCACCGCTACCGGTTCGGGAATTACCAGTCGTGGATTCTGCTATTCCAAGACGGCAAACCCGACCATCAAAGACACGAAGGTGACAGCCAACTCATCGAACATGACGGTGACCCTTGCCGGCCTATCGGAGAGCACCACTTATCATGTGCGTGCCTTTGCGCAGAACAGTAAGGATGTGGTGTATTCCGACGATGTGAGTTTCACCACCGAGGCTACTCAGACCTCCGACCTCGACAGTTGGAAGGCACCCACCTATCCCGACGACTATCGGAATATTGCCGACTGGAGTAAACGCTCGCAGTGGAACCTTGCCAATGTGCATGACCCCACCGTGGTGAAGGCCGAGGATGGTTACTATTATATGTATCAGACCGATGCTTCTTATGGCAACGCACACACCCAGGGTGGACATTTCCACTGCCGCCGCTCCGCCGACCTGGTGAACTGGGAATATTTGGGTGGTACGATGGCCGTGGCTCCTGAGTGGGTGAAGACCAAACTCAACGAGATTCGAGCAAAACAGGGTCTCGACCCCATCGCCAATCCTTCGTATGGTTACTGGGCTCCCTGTGTGCGCAAAGTGAGAAACGGACTCTACCGCATGTACTACTGCATCGTAGTCGACAACTATATTAAGACGGGCAAGCAAAATACAGCGGCTAACTTCGATGGCTCATGGACGGAACGTGCCTTCATCGGCTTGATGGAGACTTCCGACCCAGGCTCCAACAAATGGGAAGACAAGGGGTTTGTCATCTGCTCTTCCAGCGACAAGGGAAAGGACGGATGGACCCGTGCCAACCTCGACGACTGGAACGCCTACTTCTACTTCAATGCCATCGACCCGTCGTTCGTCATCACGCCCACCGGAGAGCACTGGCTCATCTATGGCTCATGGCATAGTGGCTTCGCCGCCGTGCAGTTGAACCCCGAGACAGGAAAGACCATTACCGAACTGGGTGACCCCTGGGCTTCTTCAGCAGCAGGACTGGCTGCCAACGGTTATGGAAAACGCATCTGGTCGCGTGGCTCAAGCCGCTGGCAGGGCTCCGAGGCTCCTGAAGTCATCTACCACGACGGATACTACTATCTGTTCATGGCATACGACGGACTCGACGTGCCTTACAACACGCGTGTGATGCGCTCCGAGACCATCGACGGCACATATACCGGCAGCGAGACGGTGCTCACGCATCCATATCAGTTTGCTGGCAGTCAGGGCTGGGTAGGTATCAGCCACTGTGCCGTGTTCGACGACGGCAACGGCAACTGGTATTATGCCTCACAGCAGCGCTTCCCCGAATCAGCGGGCGGCAATGCACCCAACGCGGTGATGATGGGTGGCGTGCGCAGCATACAGTGGCTCTCATCGGGATGGCCTGTGGTCATGCCTGAGCGCTATGCCGCCGTGCCCAAAGTGGATATCAAGGCCGATGAGATTGCCGGCACTTGGGAGCATATCGACCTGGGTTACAGTTATGGCAAGATGAAGGTGTCGTCGACCATGACTTTCGCTGCCGACGGTACCATCACCGACGGTGCATGGAAAGGCGGAAAGTGGAGTTTCGATGCCAAGACCAACACCCTCACTGCCAATGGCGTGGAACTGAAGGTGCAGCGTGAATGCGACTGGGAGGCTTCTCCACGCCGTCACACTCTCGTCTATGCGGGCATCAATGGAGCAAAGTCTTATTGGGGAAAGAAGAAATAAGCAACTGTTCCTGCTATGAGGATTAGAGTTCTCACCATACTGTTGCTCTCTGCCACCATGGCTGTTGCACAGCCGGGCCACCGGCGGATGCGTGCCTTCACCACCGACACCGCCATGGTGCACGACCCGGTGATGGCCTATGACAACGGCCTGTACTATATGATGAGTACTGGTCATGGCATACAACTGATGACCTCGCCCGACCGCAAAGCATGGACCATGGTGCCTCATCCTGTCATCACCGACATCCCTTCGTGGACGCATGACTCAGTGCCTGAGTTCAAAACCCATATCTGGGCTCCCGACCTCTTCAAGTGGCACGGCAAGTGGTGGCTCACCTATTCGTGCTCCTCGTTTGCGAAGAACACCTCGGCCATCGGACTGATGTGCGCCGACACCCTCTGTGCCGACACCAAATGGGAAGACTGTGGCGCCGTGGTGTGCTCGCAGCGGATGCGCGACAACTGGAATGCCATCGATTCCAACATCATCATCGATGAAAACGACCAGCCGTGGATGGTATGGGGGTCGTTCTGGGGAGGTATACAACTGGCCCGGCTCGACAATACCCTGCATCTGGCACAGCCTCGTGAGCAGAAAGTGATTGCTGCACGACACCATCCCGCCTTGCAGGTGGAGCCGGGGACAAACGCCATAGAGGCGCCTTTCATCTTCAGGCACAACGGCTATTACTATCTCTTCGTCTCCTTCGACTATTGCTGCCGAGGCATGGAGAGTACCTACCGCGTGGCTGTGGGAAGGAGCAAGCAGGTGAATGGTCCCTATCTCGATGCTTCGGGTACCGATATGGCAGAAGGTGGTGGCATGGTGATTTTTGAGGGCGACAAGAAACGGTTTGAGGCCGTAGGACATTCTGCAGCCTACCATTTCGGTGATACCGACCTCTTTATCTGCCACGGCTACGCCATCGACAAAGGTGGAGCCTCCATCCTGGTGCAGAGGCGTATCCGCTGGTCGGAAGACGGTTGGCCTGTCCTCGAAGAGGAATAAGATGCACGCTGTTCGGGCGCAGCCTGCTGCGTCGGAATATGGAATATCAACACAGAGGCACAGAGATACAGAGTTTTTACTCTTTCTCTGTGTCTCTGTGTTTTTTTTGATGTTATTCCATTTTATACGCACGCTCATCAGCAAGCAGTCGTAAATATGAAAAGATGAGGTGCTTAACTCCCGAAAAATGCATGGTTTGCGACAGGTTTTCGGGGCGTTTGTTTTGATTGTCGCATTATCAGGAAACTGTCGTATGCTTTGAAGAAGAAAAACAGGAAAATAATTGCAAAGCGTTGTTGGGCGACCTATCTTTGCAATGTCGAAAGGAAAAAACAACCTTTCCGACGCAAAGAGAAAACAATAAAAAAAATAATAACTAAAAAATTACAATTATGAAAAAGTCAAGTTTATTCTTCGCTGCACTCGTTTGCATGATGATGCAGAGTTTGTCATCCTTCGCCGATGACCGTGTTATCCCCACCCAGCAACT
>Ga0256407_10000703_pt1 | contig 76450 bp, 63 predicted proteins | sample RumenRJG_04DNA_FD_193489 | JGI IMG/M metagenome (GOLD analysis project Ga0256407, IMG submission 193489) | Bovine rumen microbial communities from Lethbridge, Alberta, Canada - RJG_04 | ecosystem: Host-associated > Mammals > Digestive system > Stomach > Rumen | place: Canada: Alberta... | reverse complement strand
CCAACAAACTTATCCGACAAGCATTTGCTGTTGTCACTAACAATCAACCTTATATAGATGGATTTGTATCATCTTATGCGTAAAAATTAATTTTTTTATTAAATTTTTTATTATAGTTCGTTAATAAAAGTGAATTATAAAAAGTGTTATACGCACTATTCTACATGTAAATCGATCGCGCCGGACACTTCGGTGCTCAGTTCGCCTGTTTGCGGCAGGATCTCATCTACCGCATTATAGACGCGGATGAAATCGACGGAAGGCAGGTTCACCGCTTGTCCTGCTGCATCTACTGCCCAAGAGAGATCAAAAGAGGTGCCCTCTTGGTCGGTATTGGGTTTGTTATCCACATAGCCGAAATCCAAGATTCGCTGCACGTTTTGTCCGCTTATCACCTTGGTCTGCGGCGGAAGAAGCGCACCGGTAAGCGTATATTCATTCTCCTTAATCCACTGCGGATAATACGGGTGTTTATGGAAGGGATTTTGCAGGGTATCGCTCTCTCGGGTATAGGTACGAACCACGGCATGTTGTGTCTTAGGATCATCATAGAGACTGCCCTTCAGTTCAAACCACTTGTCGTCCGGCAGACCATTACCGTTCTCATCTCGGCTGACCAACACAATGCCGGGTTCGGAACTGCCATACTCGGTACTTCCGCTCATATAGAACGCATTACCAAGGATGCGGAGGTCATAGCCGTCTTTGTTCTCCACGGCATGATCAAAACCAAACGTGATATATCCGCCCCACCCTCCGAGGCTAATGAGTCCACCGGCATTATTGGCAATCAACTGCTCACATTTGCGGCACATAGAAGCGGCATCATCGCCCTCCTCATATTTGGGTAACTCATTGACAAACTGCCCCATAGCAGGCATGTATTCATAGACGTGTGCGATATAGGGGGATGAGGCAGGTGGTTGGGGCGAGAGGGTGTCCGGATAGAGATCATACGCATCGCTCACCCGGCAGAGGTGTCCGGGTATATCACCGGTACGAGCCCTCCATCGCTCATGACCGGAATAGTCAAAACAATAGAGGATGCCGGAGGAGACATAGTTCTTGGCATCGGATACATAGAGCGCGTCTTCCGTCGCCAAAAGCCCGTAAGGATGCTCGAAGGGAGTTGAGAGTTGATAGTTGAGAGTTGAGAGTTGATAGTTGATAATTGACAATTGAGAGTTGATAGTTGATAGTTGATAGTTGATGGATTGGATGGTGTTGGTCTCGTTATTGATGATATAGACCGTAGAGCCCAAGATGGACAGATTCGCGCAGGGGGTTGGAATACGATGAGTGATCTCTTCGTTTTCGAGTACAACCAACTGCGGCTTAACCGAGCCGTAATTACCCTGACAAGCCACCCAGAGACGTTGGTAGTCATCCTTACGAATACGTGTAGGATTGAGCCCCACGTTGATTTTCCGAATCTCCGTAAACGACTGAAGATCAATGACCGAGATCGTCGAGTCGTAACGGTTGGTGAGATACCCTCCCGAATTGACTACATAGAGTTTGTCACCCATTACACAGAGTTCATCGGGCTGATGACCGACCTTCACTTCGCGGGTAATCTGCAAGGAAGCCGTATCGACCTCAAAGACCGAACCCAAGAGTTCGGGATTCGCCACCGTTCCGACATAGGCAGAGACGTACATTTTATCCCCCCTAAAAGCAAGATAACGGCAGTTAGGGATATCAATCTTTGCTATATGCCGTGCCTGTAGATCCATGACTTCGACTTTATGGGAGCAGTTAATGACCGCATAAAGGCGTTTTCCATATGCCTGTATATCGTTACCGACATCGCCTAACTCCTTGAGTTGATGCGGATTTTGAGAACCATACCAGTTTGCATAATACTCCCCCTTCTCCAAGTTCATATAATCAAGCCGCGCTTTGTTGGAGCCCATATTTCCCTCGCAAAGGATATACAATCCCCCTTCACGCACTTCATCCGTAACGTGCGTGCCGATGGTCGGATAAACCACATCGTCATGTCTGCATGAGAATAAGGAGTAAGGAATAAGGACTAAGGACAAGAATGCCCTGAATAGTCGAAGCATTCCGGTCTTTATTCTTTCAGCGAAGCGGTCTTTATTCTTTATTCCTAATATCTTATTGCAAGGGTGCATCGTATATTCTGTTTAGGCATCGGATAGTTCTGAATCACTTCGTAATCCTGCCCGAGCATGTTATTCAATTCGAAATTGGCTTTCAGCCATAATGGGTGTACGGTGTATGGTGTACGGTGTACGGTAATCCCCCACTCTCCGTAGAGCGAGAGGTCATGGGTGTACCAGGGCTGCACGTAGTTATAGATCGTGTTCTCCTGCTGGCTATACCGCTCTCCGGTATAGATAAAGGAATAGTTCAGACCATAATGATCCCCGCGGCGTGACTTCCAATCCAAGCCCGCCACCACACTGCCGCTATGATGCGGAATATAGGGGATCTGATGACCATAATACGAATCATTGGGATTGGTGACATCAATCGCTCGCTGATACGTGTAATTGAGCCTCGTGCGGAGCGTGAAATCCATAGGTAACAGGAAAGAGGCATCTACTTTTGCATCTACACCATTGATCTTCACGGTGCCGAGGTTGAGCATCGTCCATCGGAACTGCTGCCCCTTGGGATAAGCGATGATCTTATCCGTGACGCGGTTGTAGTAATAGGAGACCGCTACGTTAGCCATCAGCCATTTATGGCTGATTCGATACGCTAACTCTACCGAGTGCTGGCGGGCTAACTCCGGACGAAGAGACGCATTGCCGAGATCCGTATAATAGAGGTCATTGAAGGTCGGATAGCGATAACTCTGCTTGTAGAACGCATTGAGACTCAGGTCGATCTTCGGATAAGGACGGAAAGAGAGGAAGACACCCGGAGTCACCTTCGGGGAATTGACAATTGACAATTGAGAATTGACAATTGAGGTCATCAGTACCGAAGCCTGCACACGCAGATACTCCTTGATATTCAGCGCTGTAGCTGCAGAGAGCCAATGAGAATGCCGCGCAAAATGCTCCGTACTATTCTCCAAAAGCAGGTTCTCCCGCGCAAGGGAATTATACTGGTAATCATATGCCAGCGAAGCATCCCACCAATTGAAAATTTGCACCTTATTCGCAAGCGAGAGATACACCTCTTGTTGTACGTATTCGTTATTGGAGGGCAAGAGACGCTCGTCATAATTCTGATAATGGGTATAATCATTGGCGTACTTCGCCAGAAGCCGTGTGCTCCATCTGTTGAACCATTCGTCCTGCCATTCGGCTTGCACAAACGTGTTCCTATCCCAAAGCCGCTCACCGTTTCGCCACACATTATTGACAATCGCACCGGGAATACCTCGCTCGCTCCAATAATTATACGCGTGCAACCTCCAAAAACCGGTAGTACGATAGTAATGATGCAAGCCCAGTTCCGCTCGCACGGCATTGACGTCACCGTTCTGTCGCACAGCAGTGGTGTCATACGCCGTCTCTCCGGAAGGTAACACGCGCCGGTAACGGAAAGGATATTTGCCGTCCGAATAGACATACTCAAGATCCATTGTCATCGAGAGGGCATCCGTCAGCTTGACATCGACGCCTATGTTGGGGTTCGCGAGCGAGAAAGAGCCGAACCGCATCTGACCGCGCACATGAACGCGCTCGTTCTCTTTAAAATACGGCCTGCGGGTTGTGAGATAGATATTCCCCGCCGAACCAAACTCACGGGCGGATTGGAAGATATCGGACTTTTGACCGTTGAAGAGTTGGATCTGCTCCATGTTATCGAGCGAGAAACGCCCCAAGTCCACCTGTCCGTTCTGGGCGTTCCCTAACTGCACACCGTTATAATAAACCGCCGTATGTTGGCTTCCCATCGAGCGGATATTAATCGTCTTGATTCCCCCCACTCCTCCATAATCCTTGAGTTGCACACCGGAGAAGTAGCGCAAAGCGTCCGCTACGGAAAGGGCATTCAGGCGTTGCAACTCAGCACCTTTCAGGGTCTGCGGCACGATGACATCCTTGTTCAACGCACGCGCCGTCACCTCCACCTCCTCTATCCGGAAGCGGCTGTCCAACGAATCCAACTCCGCATCGCTCATCGCGAAAACGGAGGGCGCACAGAGTGCCAAAAACAGTATGAATAATGGTCGTCTTATCATGGGTTCGTCCTATTCCAGGAGGACTCTCCATTGCGCAAAGTAGAAGCGATCTGACTTAGGTCCTTCGACCATCACAGTTGCCGGTCAGTCCGGGATTCACACCCGAGTTCTCTTCCGTTCTTTGCTTATTTTTTAGCGGGATCAGTTGTTAAATCAATCCCTAATTTCTTAAATGTTTTCCAATCTACTTCTTTGAGCATGACGGTCGAATGGGCTTGACAACCTTTGAATAAAGGCAGTGTCTCCAGAGCTTTGCGACAATTCTCGTCATGCAGAGAGAGCACCGAGAGCGCCACCAACACCTCATCTGTATGCAAACGAGGGTTCTGACCATGCAGATAATTGATCTTGGTCTGCTGGATAGGCTCGATGATATTCTCAGGGATGAGCCGCACAGCATGATCAATACCCGCTAACTCTTTCATTGCATTCAACAGTAAAGCTGCGGAAGACCCTAATAAATCGCCCGCTTCGGCTGTGATAATCTTGCCGTCAGGCAGCTCTATCGCTGCAGCATGGGAAAAAGAGCCGTCATGCAATGCACCGGTCAATGCTCTGCGTTCACGCGCTGCAACGGTCGTGCGACGATAAGCGGTCGTGATACCCACCTGTTGTTGCAACAACGCTAACTTCTTAATCTCCGCATCATTGCAAGCTCCGTTAGCCAGATGACAAAGTGCCTGGAAATAACGGCGGATGATCTCCTGCTTGCTTGCCTCTCGCACCGCCTCATCATCGCTGATACAGAAGCCCACCATATTCACTCCCATATCCGTCGGTGATTGATAAGGGCTCTTTCCGTAGATAGAGGTAAAGAGCGCCTCCAACACAGGATAGATCTCCACGTCGCGGTTATAATTCACAGCCGTCTTGCCGTACGCCTCCAGATGGAAGGGGTCAATCATATTTACGTCCTGCAGATCCGCTGTAGCAGCCTCGTAAGCTACGTTCAACGGATGTTTAAGCGGCAGATTCCATACAGGGAAAGTCTCGAACTTGGCGTACCCGGCATCCTTTCCGCGCGCGTGTTCATTATATAATTGACTCAGACATACCGCCATTTTTCCGCTGCCCGGTCCGGGTGCCGTGACGACTACCAACGGACGAGTGGTCTCTACATACTCATTGCGTCCAAACCCTTCTTCCGAGGCAATGAGCTCCACATTATGCGGGTATCCGTCGATGATATAATGGTAATAGACGCATATACCTTTGCGCTCCAGACGCTGACGATAGACATCCGCCGAGCGCTGCCCTGCATAGTGTGTAATCACCACCGAAGACACCACAAATCCGCGGTTCATAAATTCTTCGCGCAAACGAAGCACATCCTCGTCATAAGTAATACCCAAATCCTGACGGACTTTGTTACGCTCTATGTCCTCTGCGGAAATAACGATAATGATCTCTAATGAATCCCGCAGCTGAGTGAGCATACGCAGTTTGCTGTCAGGCAAAAAGCCCGGCAGCACACGACTGGCATGCATGTCGTCGAAGAGTTTGCCCCCCAACTCAAGATATAGTTTGTTGCCAAACTGCGCTATGCGTTCACGAATATGCTCCGACTGAATGCGAATATATTTATCGTTATCAAAAGCTTGCGGCATAAAGGGAATTAATTGTTGTTAGTCGTTTGATTCTCATTCTGTGCATCCTCATCATCCTCATCGTGATGGTAATAATAGTACGAGCGGTACGCCTTATCATCCTTCGCGAACTTACCATACAACTTACCATACAGTTTACCGTAGCGTTTGGCGTTACTGTTACGGCTTCCGTAACCATAGCCATAACCGCCGTAACCTCCATAACCGAGGTGACCGTAACCATAACCGCCGTAACCACCATAACCGTATCCGTAACCGGAACCGTAAGAGTGACGGCCTTCCGTCGGGATATCAGAGAGTACGATTTGTATTTTCTCCATGTTATCCACTACTTCCGTCATCTGCTCCAAGGTCTGTTTACAGAATGATTTATTGGTCTGCATACAACGGATAACAAACAGACACATATCACTATGCTCAATAATTGGATAGCAATCCGGCACCAGACCGATAGGCGATGTATCTATTACAATAAAGTCATATTTCTCACGCAGCTCCTTAAGCGTATTAGCTAACTTATCCGAGTGCGCCAACTCTCCCGGGTTAGGAGGAATCGTACCTGCACGCATGAAATCAAAGCCGAAAGGTGTATTCTCTATCATAATATCTTTCAGTTCACAATCACCAATCAGGAAATTGGACACACCATCCCCGCTCTCCAAACCTAACTTCGTGTGAATGTTCGGTTTACGCATATCAAGGTCAATCAATAATGTCTTCTTTCCCGTCATTCCGTATAAGGAGGCGAGGTTCGTAGAAAGGAATGTCTTACCATCACCGGACTCCGTAGAGGTTACACAGATAACCATTCCGTATTTACGCTTGAGCACGAACTCTATACGCGTACGGATAGCACGTAACATCTCCGAATAACTGGAACGCGGCGAAGCACGCACCAAGGTTGGGTTCTGACTACGCGCATGACGCAATGTACCAATAAGGCGGAATGACTTGAGCTTCAGCACATCTTTCGGCGAACGAATCTTATTATTCAGTAACTCGCTCAGGATAATCAATACAAGAGGTATCAGGAAACCGATAACCAGATAGGTGGTAGTGGTCTTCGATTTAGCCTTCGCATTCATGACTGCGGTCGTACGCGCTTTATCCATAATGCTGTTATCCGGCGTGTTCGATGCTTTCTGGATCTCAGCTTCTGCACGTTTCTGCAGGAAGAAAGTATAGTAATTATCATCTATTCGATAATTACGCTCGATAGCTACCATCTGTAACTCCTTCTCAGGCAATGTCTTGATCATCTGCTCCACCTCGTCGTTACGACGCTTCAAATCCGATTTTTCAATCTCCAATGAAGCACGCATCGAATTGACTACCTCCTCAATCGCTATCTTGACATTCTCGATATCCTTGGTGTACTTGGCGTAGTAAATATTCTTATCTGTCAACTCGCCTCGTTGGATACGAAGGTCATTGAGTTGTTGTACCAAACTCAATAACATAGGCTCATTCACGCCCATCGTGCTCGGGGCTATGACGGCATCCTGCTCGATATTTGTGTGGATATAATTGATCAGATAATCAAAATAGGTCTCACGTAAACGCAACTCCATCGCCTTCTGGTCGTAACCCGCTACCAAGCCCATTAACTGCCCGGCATACGAGTTCACATCAACGAACTTATTCTCCTGACGGAAATTCGTCATCGCCCCTTCACTCACCTGCAGAGAGGATTGCAAACTCTCCAACTGCTCGTTGATGAACTGAATTGAGTTCTCTGCCACCTTATTCTTCTGCTCCAAGTTCTGCAACAGATAGATTTGCGCCAGTTTATCAATGAACTCGCAGTCACGTTGCGGCGTCTCGCTAACTAAAGAAAGCGCCAAAACCGTTGACCCTTCTGTTACGAATGACAACTGCAAACGGCTCATGAACTCGTCCACCAAGCTCTCATGGCTGCGGAAACGGAAATATACTTTTCCGGAGTTCACCATCAACTCAGTCGGCCAAATAATGATATCAAACAGATTGCAACTAATTGGTTCGCCGTAACGCGCATCTATATCCAGCGGTGTGTCCTCTTCTGTAGAAGACAAATGGATGGTACCATCATGTTCGAAATTCACTTGATACAAAATACCATACGCACGAGGGTCAAGGCGTTTATACTCCACCAAGATAGGCGTTTGACGATACAACTGACGAGTTTTGAATCGGCCCTGAGTAATATACTCCACGTTCAAGAACGGCAATGAATCTACCACACGGCTCGTCAAGTCATACGAACCGAGCATAATCATCTGGTTATTAACATTCTTGAAACCGGCATCCACACCAAAACCCTGCATAAGAGCAAAGTTAGAGCCGCCGTAACCCGCATTCTCTTTTATCACAAGCGTACCCTGTGAGAAATACGTTGGTATCCATCGACGGTTCTTGAGCATTGCCAATCCTAAAGAAATCGCTAGTGCAATCACGAACAGATACCAATAATGTAAGAACGTAAAAAACCACTCCAAGGGGTTGAAGTTCATCGAGCTGTCCTCGTCATCTTTATCCTGCTGAGGATCCTGCATGTAGTACTGCTGATTACCGCCCGGTTGATAGTAAGCATTGCCGTATGGTTGACCATAGGCGTTGCCTCCGGGTTGATAATAGGCATTGTTTCCTCCGGGAATGTAAGCGGAGTTGTTTCCTCCGTGGGAATAATAATAGTTATTATCTGCCATAATTATTTATACATATATGCAACATAATTAAGCACCGTCGTCAATAGTGCTACTGAGCTCGTTATCAAGCCAATAAAGCCTGCATAGTTCGGCACTTTATAGAAACTGTCCTTTGTACGCGCCACATAAATGACATCGTTCGGATAGATGTAATAATACTTCGAATCAATGATTGTATTACTACGCATATCAAATTCCAGCACTTCCGGTTCCTGACCTCCGTCACGCGGACGTACTATCCGAATATGTCTGCGGTCACCGGAGTTCATTACATCGCCAGTCATCGCCAAGGCTTGGAAAATATTCATTTTCTCCTTGTAAATATGATATTGGCCGGAATGTGCGTCTCCGATTACCGAGAAATACTTGTTATACAACGCTAACTTAACATCCGCGTCAGGAATGATCTCACGGAAAGCCGCCTTCAACGTGTCTTGTGCCTCTATCTCCGTCAGACCTTGTACCTTAACCGGTTTGAGGAACGGTATATCTATCGTTCCATCCGAATGAACACGGTACGAATTGGCGTACTGACCATTAACTGCTGCATTATTAGCACCTAACATCTTACTATACGTCTCATCCATCGTCACCAAACGATAGATAATCTCATCGTTCACACGGATCCGATAAGGCTCATAAGCTGCGGAATCATACACAGGAATCTTGTTCGACTTGGTCGGTTCTTGCAAATAACCGATGTTTCGATGACTGTAACAACTCGTCATCATCAGGGCGATACAACCCAATAATAGTATTGTTACCTTTTTCATTGGTTACCTCCTTCCCCTGAATTAGTTGTCGAGTTGGAATTTCCTCCGTAATGTTTACGCACGTGGTTGATACCCGTTTGTACAATCGAATAGATGAACACGCCGAACGAAATCGTAGCGGCCGTCACGCCGATAACCGTCGTCACATGGTTAATTCCGAAGCTATAACCCGGAATCTGACGGATATAGATGATATCATTCGGCTCGATGTAGTAATACTCCGAGTTGACGATATCTTTCGAACGCACATCAAACGTCTTAATCGTCGTCACACCGTTCTTCTCGCGTACTAACTTGACCTCCTTACGGCTGTTAAACTCTTTCAGATCGCCCGCCAACGCGAGCGCTTCAAAGATGGTCATTTTCTCTTTGTTGATCATGTACCGCCCGCTCTGTGCTCCGATGATGGAGAACGATCGGTTGACGATATTCACCTCCACAGACACTGTACTATAACCCGGCATCTCTTTGACCAGAGTGCTCAACTCGTCCTCCAACTTGTGCTTCACTTCACGCAATGTATTACCCTTCACGTGCACCTTGCCAATACTCGGAAAATCTATATTTCCCTCTTCATCAATCAGATAGGTGTACAAGTCATACGAACCATACCCACCACCACCTTGGCTCATTTGTTGACGCATTTGAGAGGAACTGGAGCCACCGGCGTTATACATTTTCATCACCTCTTCGTTGGTCGAATAAACATACACATACAACCGATCCCCTATTCGCAACTCATATTCCTCAAAACTTAATGTGTCTGCATAACTCGGAATCTGTTTGTCAGGTTCCTGCATATAGTTCACTTTCCGCGCGGTCACACAAGACGCTAACGCAAAGCCAACTAAAGCCAGAAATAATATGTATTTAAATTTTCTCATCAATTGTCAATTGTCAATTATCAATTATCAATTGTCAATTATCTCTTCTCATCCCAACCAAAAGGATGCGGACTTAATGGCAATTTTGCTAACGGATGGTAGTCTCCCACCAGACCGATCGGTTCTGAATGACGAATCTGAGCTACCGTCTCGATGCAAGGACGAGCCTCTGAGATACGGAAACCATTACCTGCCAAAATCTGCTTGTAACTCTCTGTATGCAGCTCCGTAAATCCTGCGCTGAACTCAAACTCCTCGCCGTCAATATTCAACGTACGATATGTCCGCTTCTCGCCTTGAACAGCGTTCGCCGGCAAACAGTCTGCATTTATACTAAGGAAATAGCGCACGCGTGCGCGCTCGAGCTCAAGATAACCCGCTACACGGTCAAAACTCATCACATGGACGATATTCTGCTTCACAGGTCCGAAGATCCATTGCAGCATATCGTAAAAATGCACGCCGATGTTGGTAGCTATACCGCCGGACTTATGCACATCGCCTTTCCATGAACTGTAATACCATTTGCCGCGACTCGTGATATAAGTCAAATCCACGTCGTAGATCTTATCTTTCGGTCCGTTTGCCACTTTCTCCTTCAACGCACGGATCTTGTCGTGCAAACGAAGTTGCAGAATCGTATATGCTTGGTGTCCGGTTTCCTGCTCCAACTCCACGAGGTTGTCAATATTGTACGGGTTCAATACCAACGGCTTCTCGCAGATTACATTACAGCCCAGACGCAGACCATAACGAATAAACGCATCGTGCGTGTAGTTCGGCGTACAGATTGACAGCCAATGAAGGGGATTGTCTGTACGCATTTGTTTGGAGCAGAAACGGTCAAACTGCTCATTCTCTGTAAAGAACGAACAATCCGGGAACGAACTGTCCAAACGACCCACACTATCAAACTTGTCATAAGCAACCAGCAGGTTATTACCTGTATCTGCAATCGCTTTAATGTGTCTTGGAGCAATATATCCTGCTGCTCCGATCAACCCAAAATTCAATTTCTTTTCCATTATTGTTGTTTTACTATTATTCGCTTTACTATGTTTTTGGCGCTTTGTAGCAACCATTCTTTATACCATGCCGCCTTGTTATTTGTCCACCGCTGCGGATGCGTGGTAATCATCACATGATTTGGCAATTTGCCTTGTTCAACAGCAGCAATGAGTTCCTGCGTTGTGTGCCAAACCAAGCCTTTTGCGGTCCATTCGTCTTGGTAACCGGGTATCTTGTCGCGCACACTCACTTTGTAACCATCCCAGCAACGCCCCGTATCCGTCAAGTAGAACACATCGCTAAAATCGGTATCCATATACGGCTCACCAACAATGCCTAAGGTCTTGTAGTCATATTTCTGCCAAAGATCCTTACTGTCATACTTACTCGTCGGCGCACCGTGCATACAAATCGTCTCTACAGCGTAGTACTGACGAAAATACGTCAGCCAAGTCTGAAAATGATCATACGCTTTGTCTATATCTCCTCCGCAGAGACTCATATCCTCGTAATGATACCCTATCTCATGCCCTAATTTCACAATCGCACGCACACTCTCCGGCAAAGACATCGCACTTCCCTTATAACATCCGCTTTCACCTGTCCGAAAATAATAACTCGCTTTCGCTCCCAACGAATGTTCTATCTGTGCCGTCTTCAAACTATTCTCCGGCTTGGCATCCACATCGTGCCGTAAAATGACAAATTTACCTTCGATATTTCGATTTGTCGATTTATCGATATTTCGGCAGTAATCACTATACGAAACCAACTCGTACCCTTTCGCCTGCAATCCCTCCAACAGCGCTCGATATATGTCCAGCGTAAAATCTTTCAATTCTTAATTTTTAATTTTTAATTTTGAAAATCATCGTTCGGCACGAACGGGATTTTCGAGGAAGTCCTTATAAGCGAGACGGATACCATCTTCGAGTTCGGTCTTATACGTCCACCCTAACTTCGTTGCCTTGCTCACATCCAGCAGTTTGCGCGGTGTGCCATCAGGACGGGTACTATCCCACTCGATCTTTCCCTCATAACCGACCACTTTCGCCACCAGTTCCGTTAATTCTTTGATGGTCAACTCCTTGCCCGTTCCGGCATTGACGGTCTCGTTGCCTGAGTAGTTATTCATAAGGAACACACACAGGTTCGCCAAATCATCTACATACAAGAACTCACGCAGCGGAGAACCTGTTCCCCAACAAGTCACGGACTTAGCGCCACTCACTTTCGCCTCATGGAAACGTCTGATCAACGCCGGTAACACATGGCTGTGCTCGGGATGGTAGTTATCGTTCGGGCCATAGAGGTTCGTCGGCATGACGGAGATGTAATCCGTTCCGTACTGACGGTTCAAAAACTCGCAGTATTTGAGTCCGCTGATCTTTGCTAACGCGTACGCCTCGTTGGTCTTCTCCAACTCGCCGGTTAACAGACAGCTCTCCGTCATCGGTTGTGGCGCCATACGCGGATAGATGCAACTGCTGCCCAAGAACTCCAATTTCTTAACGCCGTTCTTCCAGGCGGCATGAATAACGTTCATCTCCAGAATCATGTTATCGTACATAAAATCCGCTAACGCATTCTGGTTCGCCACAATACCGCCCACTTTAGCAGCTGCGAGGAACACATACTCAGGTTTCTCTTCCGCAAAGAACTTCTCCACAGCCTCTTGGCGACACAGATCCAACTCTTTGTGTGTCCGTGTCACGATATTCGTATATCCCTGCCGTTGCAGTTCCCGCACAATCGCAGATCCCACCATTCCCCGGTGACCTGCCACATATATTTTTGAATTCTTCTCCATCATTTATCAATTCCTTTCTCTAAGAACTCAGCGAGGTTGACTTTCCGTATCTCTGCGGCGGCGTCATCGGCAGCCACTTTCTTCATATCGTGCGCCACCATCAACTCTACGAGTTGCTCAAAACTGGTGGTCTGCGGGTTCCAACCCAACTCTCTCTTAGCTTTACTTGGATCACCCAACAAATTCACAACATCCGTCGGCCGATAGAAGTCCGGACTGACAGCCACTACCACATCGCCCACTTTCACTCGTTCATTCGTTAACCCGTTCACTCGTTCAACGATTCCCTTTTCCTCTATTCCTTCGCCTTCCCATCTCAGTTCAATACCTGCATGTTTGAAAGCCAAGGTTGCAAACTCACGCACGCTGTGCTGCACACCGGTTGCAATAACAAAGTCCTCCGGCGTCTTATGCTGCAAGATCAGCCACATACACTCTACGTAATCTTTGGCGTAACCCCAGTCCCGCAGCGAATCGAGGTTGCCCAGATAGAGACATTTCTGCTTGCCCTGCGCAATACGAGCGGCAGCCAAAGTAATCTTCCTTGTCACAAACGTCTCTCCGCGGCGCTCGGACTCATGGTTAAAGAGAATACCCGAGCAGCAGAACATATTATACGCCTCGCGGTACTCTTTGATGATCCAATATCCATACAGTTTAGCTACTGCATACGGGCTATACGGATGAAAAGGAGTCGTCTCACTTTGCGGCACTTCCTCCACCTTGCCGTACAACTCACTTGTAGAAGCCTGATAAATCCTGCAGGTTTTCTCCAAATGGTTCGTACGAACCGCCTCCAGAATACGAAGCACACCGACCGCATCTACATCTGCCGTGAACTCCGGTGCATCAAAACTAACCTGTACGTGGCTCTGTGCTGCCAAATTATAGATCTCATCCGGTTGCACTTTACCCACTAATTTCACCAGCGACATCGAGTCACTCATATCCGCATAATGCAAGTGAAAATGCGGCGTGCCCTCCAAATGAGCAATACGCTCACGATAGTCCACCGAACTACGACGGATGATACCATGCACCTCGTATCCTTTACCCAACAAAAACTCCGACAAGTAACTTCCGTCCTGTCCCGTAACTCCTGTTATTAACGCAATTTTAGACATAGTTATTCAATTTAGCGTGCAAAGGTACAACTTTTTTTTGATATACGCAAGCACGCGCGTGTTTTTTTTCAAAAAATAAAACATTATATAGAAAATAGCCCTCTCCATTTGCAAATATAAAATATTTGTTGTACCTTTGCATGAAATTTGCAAATTAACAAAAATCATGAATATTTCGTATAATTGGTTAAAACGCTACATTGCGTTGAAAGATGATGCAGAGACTGTAGCAAAAATCCTGACCTCAATCGGTCTTGAGGTCGGAACAGTTGAAGAGAAAGAATCGATCCGTGGCGGACTTAAAGGCCTTGTTGTGGGCGAAGTGCTGACGTGCGAACCCCACCCTAATTCCGACCACTTGCACATTACCAAAGTGAATGTCGGCGAAGCAGAACCGCTTCCTATTGTTTGCGGCGCACCGAACGTAGCTGCCGGACAAAAAGTCATCGTCGCTACTATCGGAACAGTCCTCTACGACGGAGATCAATCCTTCACCATCAAAAAAGGTAAACTCCGCGGCGAGGACTCCTTCGGTATGATCTGCGCGGAAGATGAAATTGGTGTGGGAACTGACCACGCCGGTATCATCGTTCTGCCGGCTGACACGCCGGTCGGCATGAAAGCCGCTGATTATTACCATATTGAGAATGACACGATCATCGAGGTGGATATAACGCCGAACCGCTCGGACGCCGCTTCTCATTTCGGTGTAGCGCGTGACCTCTACGCCTACTACAAAGCGCACGGACAGGAAGTGGCGCTCACCAAACCTTCGGTAGATGAGTTCAAGTCAGATGTTAACGAATCGCCTGTCTCCGTCATTGTAGAAGCACCGGACGCTGCTCCGCGTTATTCGGGGCTCTACATCAAAGGTGTGGAAGTAAAAGAATCGCCGGAATGGTTGAAAAACAGTCTGTTAGCGATCGGTCTTCGCCCGATTAACAACATCGTTGATGTCACGAACTTCGTGCTGCACGAGATGGGTCAAGCGCTCCACGCCTTCGATGCAGACAAGATAAAGGGCAACGAAATCCATGTTCGCTATGCGCGCCAAGGTGAGAAATTCGTTACTCTCGATGGCGTTGAACGGGAAATGGATAGCCGCGACCTCATGATTGCAAATAAAGAAGAGGCAATGTGTATTGCCGGCGTCTTCGGCGGACTCGAAAGCGGTGTAACGGAAAACACCCAAAACATCTTCTTGGAGTCAGCCTATTTCGACCCTGTCACCATCCGCAAAACGAGTCGCCGCCATCAGCTCCAGACCGACGCATCGTTCCGTTACGAACGCGGTTGTGACCCTTGCAACACGATTTATGTTTTGAAACGTGCTGCAATGCTTATCCAAGAGTTAGCCGGAGGAGAGTTTGTCGGAGCTATACATGACAATATTGCAAGTCAAGAACTACTCAAACCGTGGTCTGTTACTATTGACATCAATCGCGTCAACTCGCTCATCGGTAAAGCCATCGGCGAGGACACCATCGAAACGATCCTCCGCGCATTGGAGATCAATATCGTCGCCAAGTTTGGCGACTCCTGGCAGCTGGAAGTGCCGCGTTACCGTGTGGACGTACAGCGTGAGTGCGACGTCGTAGAAGATATTCTCCGTATCTACGGATATGACAATGTCGAGTTCCCCGAGAAACTGAACACCAGCCTCGCGTACGGCGTCAAACCCGACCCTGAGAAACTGCGTCGTAAGATTGCAGAGCAACTCACCGCACAGGGTTTCAACGAGATCCTCAACAACTCGCTTACCAAAGTGTCGTACTACGAGCCGTTGACCCAATTGACATTGGACACTTGTGTCAAGATCATGAACCCCTTGAGCCAAGACCTCGGTGTGATGCGTCAGACCCTCCTCTTCGGCGGTTTGGAGTCCATCGCTCGTAACGCGAACCGCAAAAACAGCGACCTCAAGTTCTACGAGTTCGGAAACTGCTATCACTACAATGGAGAATTAAAAATTAAAAATTACGAATTAATTCAAAACGATCCACTCAAGGCATATTCAGAGGAACCGCATATCGGTCTTTGGCTCACCGGTAACAAAGCCGCACAGACTTGGGTGCGCAAAGAAGAGAAAACCACGTTCTACCAACTCCGCGCATATGTGAATAACATCCTCGTGCGTCTCGGAGTTGATCTCTCCAAGACGACCGTAGAACGTCTGGAGAACGAACTCTTCTCCGATGGTCTTGTTATCAAAGCCGCTAACGGCAAAGCACTCGGCTTTATTGGCATCGTGGCTCGCAAGCAGCTCAAGATCTTCGACATCGACCAGGAAGTCTATTATGCAGACCTCGATTGGAACCAACTGCTCAAACAGAACAAACAATACAAAGCAGTGATCAACGATCTGCCTAAATATCCGGAAGTAAAACGTGACTTTGCGCTTCTCGTGGACAAATCCGTTGAGTTCGCAGACCTCGCTCGCGCTGCTTTCTCTACGGAGAAGAAACTGCTCAAGAACGTCTATCTGTTTGATGTCTATGAAGGCAAGAACCTCGAGCCGGGCAAGAAATCCTATGCCCTCTCCTTCATCCTCCAAGATGCAGAGAACACCCTCAAAGATACACAGATTGAGAATATTATGAACCGCCTAAAGGCAACATTCGAAGAGAAATTCAATGCTACCCTCCGCTGATCAAAACGAAATATTAAAACGTCGCACTTTTGCGATCATCTCGCACCCGGATGCCGGTAAGACGACTTTGACCGAGAAACTCCTGCTCTATGGAGGCGCTATTCACGTAGCCGGAGCGGTCAAATCCAATAAGATCCGCAAAACCGCCACCTCAGACTGGATGGAGATTGAGAAACAACGTGGTATCTCCGTAGCAACGTCCGTCATGGGCTTTGACTACGCCGACCATCATATCAACATCCTCGACACACCGGGTCACCAGGACTTTGCGGAAGACACGTTCCGCACGCTTACTGCGGTGGACTCAGCGATCGTCGTCATCGACTCCGCCAAAGGTGTCGAAGCACAGACTCGCCGACTCATGGAAGTGTGCCGAATGCGCAAAACGCCTGTGATGGTCTTCATGAACAAGATGGACCGCGAGGGTAAAGATCCATTCGATCTCATGGACGAAGCGGAAAAAGAACTTGGAATTCATTGTACGCCCGTGACATGGGCGAACGGACAAGGACTAAAATTCGAGTCCGTCTTCGCACTCAATAATCGTCCCTCGGAACTGACGCCGAAACTGGAAGAAGACCTCGAAATGATCGATGGTGTTTATCCGGAGTTTGACAAGGAGGCATACCTGCGTGGAGATCTCGCACCTGTTTTCTTTGGTTCGGCATACAAGACCATCGGCGTGCAGGAACTCCTTGATTTTCTGGTAGAGAACGCACCTTCGCCTCTTCCTGTTACCGCCGAAGAGCGTACCGTTGAACCGATGGAAGACAAGTTCACGGCGTTCTGCTTTAAGATCCACGCAAACATGGATCCGAACCATCGTTCGTGTATCGCGTTCTTCAAGATCTGCTCCGGTAAGTTCCTGCGCAACACCTATTATTATCATGTGCGCAAGGATCAGCAGATGCGTTTTGCGGCTCCGACCTGCTTCATGGCGCAAAAGAAAGAGACCGTCGATGAAGCGTTTGCCGGAGATGTAGTGGGTCTGCCCGATACCGGTAACTTCAAAATCGGAGACACACTCACCGCTGGTGAACACTTGCATTTCAAAGGTCTTCCGTCCTTCTCGCCGGAGATGTTCAAATACATTGACAATGCGGATCCCATGAAGCAGAAACAGCTCGACAAGGGTATCAACCAACTCATGGATGAAGGTGTAGCACAGCTTTTTGTCAGCCAACTCAATGGTCGTAAGATCATCGGAACGGTGGGACAACTCCAGTTCGAAGTCATCCAATACCGCCTTGAGCACGAGTACCAAGCCAAGTGCAAATGGCAACCGCTCCAGATGTACAAAGCTTGCTGGATTGAGTCCGACGACGATGCCGAACTCGATATGTTCAAGAAACGCAAAGCGCAGTATATGGCGACGGACAAAGAAGGTCGAGACGTCTTCATGGCAGACTCCGCGTACGTCCTCTCCATGGCGCAACAAGACTACAAGCATATACAATTCCACTTTACAAGTGAATTTTAGAAGACTAGTCGACTAGTAGACTAGTAAACTAGCAAACTAGTAAAATTTAATCAATATGAAAAACAGATCACTTCAAATCCGCCTCATCGTCATGAACTTCCTGGAGTTCGCTGTTTGGGGCGCGTACTTAACCTCAATGGGAACGTACCTCTTCAAACAAGGTATGGGTCAGCACATCGGTTGGTTCTACTCCATCCAAGGTATCGTCAGCCTTTTCATGCCTGCGTTAATGGGTATTGTGGCAGACCGTTGGATTCAGGCGCAAAAGACGCTCAGCCTTTGTCATGCCTTAGCGGGTATCTTCATGTGCGCTGCAGGTCTCTATGCGTATACAGCAGCAGATGTGCAGTTTGCTACCCTCTTCTCGCTCTACACGATTTCCGTGGCGTTCTTCATGCCGACCATCGCGCTTACTAACTCCGTGGCTTTCAATGCCTTGGTAAAAGCTAAAATGGACACGGTCAAGGACTTCCCACCGATTCGTGTGTTCGGAACAGTGGGTTTCATCGCCACTATGTGGTGTATTGACCTGCTCGGTTTCCAAGCTACTCCTTGGCAGTTTGTCGTTTCCGGTGGTCTGAGTATCCTCTTAGCTGCCTATTCACTCACCCTTCCGGCTTGTGAGATCAATAAGACAGAAGGATCTGTCGATCTCGTGGAAGCCCTTGGCCTCAAAGCCTTTGCACTCTTCAAACAAAAGAAGATGGCGCTCTTCTTCATCTTCTCGATGATGCTCGGTATGTGTCTGCAAGTCACTAACTCATACGCAAACCCCTTTATCACTTCGTTTGGAGCTATCGAAGAGTTCGCAAACACCTTTGGTGTACAGCACGCTAACATTCTCATCTCTATCTCGCAGATCTGCGAAGCACTATGTATCCTTGCGATTCCGTTCTTCCTCAAACGCTTCGGTATCAAGAATGTGATGCTCATGGCGATGTTCGCGTGGGTCTTCCGCTTTGCGTTCTTTGGAGCAGGAAACCCCGGATTCCCCGGAATAATCTTGTTCGTACTGAGTTGTATTGTTTATGGCTTTGCCTTTGATTTCTTCAATATCTCCGGTGCGCTTTATGTCGATCAGGAGACAGAAGAAGCACAGCGTTCGTCTGCACAAGGTCTGTTTATGATGATGACCAACGGTTTTGGAGCTACTATCGGTACGCTCTCAGCGCAAGCGATTGTCAATAAACTCGTCATGGCAGAGGAAGTCACCTCGCAAGGACCGCTCGCTGTTTGGGATGGTTGGAAACAAGCATGGTACATCTTTGCCGGCTTTGCCCTTGTTGTTTCTATCGCTTTCTGGATCTTCTTCCCGAAAACCCCGGTGAACAAGAACCTTGAAGTGAAACACTAAATGACTAAATGACCAAATAAATGGTACCTGGTAAATGACCAAATGGTAAATGTATAAGAAAGAACTTACCTATTATTTCTCAACGCCGATAGCGTATATTGTGATCGGGTTGTACCAATTGGCGATCAGTCTCTTCCTTTGGGTGATCCCGGGTCAGTGGAACATCATTGATTCCGGGTACGCCCAAGTGGACGGATTGTTCCAATTGAGTCCGTGGCTGTTCATGCTGCTCTGTCCTGCTTTGACGATGCGCTTACTATCCGAAGAACGTCAATCCGGCATTTGGGACTTAATTCGCACAAAGCCCATCTCGCTTACACGTATTATGCTCGGTAAGTATTTTGCTGCATGGACCTTAGTCCTCATCGGTCTGTTACCCTGTTTTGTTCACTATTTCGTAGTGGCTTATATGGCAGAACCGATGGGTAATTTGGACAGCGGTGCATTCTTGGGTTCATTTATCGGACTCATTCTATTGAGCGGAACTTTTTTAGCCATAGGTCTCTTCAGTGCAACGTTCAGCAAAAGCCAGATCGTCTGTTTCATCTCCGGCACGCTGACTTGCTTTGTCCTCTATTGGGTGCTTCTCCAAGACCACTACTCTTCCCTCTCACGCGGAGTGATAGATCTTCGCGATGTCATCTTCTTTATTTCGATAGCTATTATTGCCATCATAGGAGCCATCTTCACGATTGATCATCTCACGAAGAAATAAATGTGCAAATGTGAAAATGAATAAATACTATGACAAGAATAGGCATTTTATCGGATACACATGGTTTGTTGGACAAGCGCGTCTTTGAGCATTTCAAGGAGGTAGACGAGATTTGGCATGCAGGAGACATCGGCTCTGAGGATGTTTTACGCCGTCTTCGTGAGTTCAAACCTACAAGGGCTGTCTATGGTAACATGGACTCCGGCGATGTGCGTTACTCGCTGCCTGAGTTTTACCGTTTTCGTGTAGAAGATGTCAATGTGCTCATGACCCATATTGGCGGCTATCCCGGACATTATAACCCTTGGCTCATTCCTTGGTTCCGTAAAAGTTTGGAAGCAAAAAATGCCAAAATACAAAATGACCCAATAAATGAACAAATGGTAAATGTCATCGACTTATTTGTTTGCGGTCATAGCCATATACTCAAAGTACAATACGATCCGGTTTATAAGTTCCTCACAATGAACCCCGGAGCTGCAGGAAAGCAAGGATGGCAACCTTGCCAGACCTTGTTACGTTTTACCATTGATGGTAGCAAAATTGATAATTTAGAGGTGATCGAACTAGAAAGATTATAAATGAAATGCTTAAAAATGCCCGTTTTTTTGAAAAATTCATATTTTTTTTAAGAAATATGCTATAAAACATAAAAAAAGATTTGGTCATATAAAAAAAAAGCAGTACCTTTGCATCGGATTTGAAAAATGACAAGTCGACTTTGCAAAATAAGGGTAGTCATTCAAAGTCCAACGAAATTAGACCAATCTTTTTTGTACCTTAAATAAACAGACTAATACCTTAGAAAAACAGACGTCGGGATGACGGCTGTTTTCGCTTTCAAAAAGGACCTCTTAACTATACTAAAATTCCGCCCTCTCTTTCGAGGGACGGGATTTTTTAAGGTAGTACTTTTTTCTGACATACACAAAAAAAATCTGCATTTTTGATGCAGATTTTTGTTTTAGGAATTATTCCTCATTCTGTGCAGTCTGGACTTCAGATGCTATAGGGCGACCATGAATTTTACCAGATGCTTTATCGGCGTGCTTACAATCAAACTTGTCATGGTGTTTGGCATCAAACTTGCATTGATGCTTGCCGCAAGCATGTTTATGCCCAAAAGGTTCGTCGAAACGCAGTACTTTAGCTACTTGGCGCGCACTAAGGTCTTTGCGGAACTTATCATAATATTTGGATTGTAAGTCCGCCAAGTCTTTGAAACTCTCAAAGCGCTGCTTTGCCTTTTGGTCCAGTTCAGCATCGGTTAAGACTTTTCCCTGTTGGCGATTAAACACTTTGTTCTTTTTGAAGAGCTCGTCCATTTTAGCAGAATATTCACGATAGGTGACGGCGAATTTCTCTGCCTGTTGATCACTAAGCATCAATTCATTAGTGAAGCGTCTGATGTCAAGCTCTACCCTTTCCTCTTTGCTAAATTTCTTTCCATCACACTTTTCGTTTTTCATTTCCTGTGCGCTAATATTAGCCACGAAGATGGCGCTAAGAGCCAAAATAACAATCTTTTTCATACGTTTTACATTTAAATGGTTACACATTCATTAGCCTATAAACAAATACCATGCCAAAAATCAATTATGCTTAAAAATGATATTCCTCTTCGTCATCTGTTATCGCTATCAGTTTGCAGCCTATACGGTCGTAGTCCTGACCATACAGGATGTCTGCTCCGATTTGCGGAAAAGACATATTGGTGTTTCAGATTTTACAAGTGTTGGAGTTCGTCTATACTGCTGAAAGTAGCCCAATTTACAGTTTGCTCGGCTGCAAGGCGGTTAACAGCAATGTCGTCAATGAAGATGATGCGTCTGTCGGGCTCACGAACGGCTTCATCCACCGCACGGAATATCTCCGGTTCGGGCTTAGCCATGTGCATCTTCTGCGAGAGGAAGAGACGGTCGAAATGGCGGTCGAGGCCATAAGTGCGGTTGATGAATTCAAAATGAAGATCATTGCCGTTACTCAGCAGATAGACTTTATGTCCCGCTACGCGCAGGTGATCCACTACCTCAAGACGTTCCTGCGGCAGGTCATCCAGCATTGCCATCCACGCATCCACTATCTCTTGACAAGTAGTGCCGGGGCGACAGAAAGACTGAACCTGTACAACAAACTCATCGGGAGTGATCAGTCCGCGTTCGAAATCCGCCATGAGTTGTTTGCTCGCCACGCTGACGGCTTTGACGCCTTCTCCGTTGCTATCCATGCCCAAGACGGCTCGCATGTTCTCTTCTCCCATCAATGCCTCGAACGCCCGCATACAACGTCCAACATTAAGGCGGATAAGTACCCCGCCGAGGTCAAATATATAGATGAGTTGGTTAGTCATTTTGTCTAAGGATTGAGAGATCGCGGTATAAAGACACCCGTATTATTGGGTGCAAAGGTACAAATAAATTTCGAGATGTGCAAATAAATTTCTGTAAAAATTTTGCAGATATGGAAAAATCTTTGTAATTTTGCAGCCGATTAAAAGATATCGTATATGAAGAATCATTTTGCATTAGTGACGGGTGCATCGTCCGGAATAGGTTTGGAGTTTGCCAAGCAGTTAGCCAAGAGAGGTTATAACTTACTCATTGTCAGCAACGAAGAGGTAATAAAAAAGCGTGCAGAAGAAATAAAGGGATCAAAGGAGGAGCGGATTAGTGGATTAGAGGTGATTCCTTTGGTGATGGACCTTGGTCAACAGAGTTCCGCGCGCGAACTATATGAATACACGCGCGCACAAGAGATAGAGGTGGAAGTGCTGGTAAATAATGCCGGAGTTTATCACGACAAAGATATACTCGATGACAGCGAGGCGTTCACAAGCCTCATTATGAATTTACATATGTATACGCCGGCGATGCTGTGTTACCTCTTCGGACAAGAGATGCGCGAGCGGAGACACGGCTATATACTGAATGTATGCTCCGTAACCAGCAAGATAGTAGCGCAGCGTTTAGGTACTTACGCCAGCACAAAATGTTTCCTCTCAGCCTTCACACGGTCGCTGCATATCGAACTGAAACCTTACGGCGTGTATGTAACGGATGTGAGTCCCGGAGCCGTAGATACAGGGCTTTTCAGCATACCTCAATGGGTGACCAAAGCTGGCAAGGCCTTAGGTATCATCGCTTCACCCGAGATGCTGGTTCGCCGCGCTCTGCGGGCTCTTTTCCACGGCCGCAGTAAAACAACAATACCCACCGTCTTCTGGCAGGTATTGTGTTTCATCATATTGTTGATCCCGACTTGGATGCTTCGTCTGATCCGCCGGTTAGGCTGGTTCTAAACCCTTAATCCAAGTAATAATCCACCGTGGTGACTACGCGCACGTGTTTGATCCACGGCTGGTATTGGTCATTCTCAATGGAGAACTGGCCCTGGCTGGCGCGACGAATAGAACCGAGCGAGCACTGCGCATCGTCAGCGAACTTCTGCGCTACGGCGCGAGCGTTCTGCGTAGCCTCTTCAATCATAGCCGGCTTGAGTTCGGGCAGACCGTTGTACTGGTAGTCGAGATCCCACTTGTTGGAAGAAACGATGATGCCTTCCTTGAGCAAGTCCGATTCCTTTCCTTGGGAAGCAATGACCAGTTTCACTTTGTCTGTAGATACGATGATGGAAGTGCGGAGGGTATAGCGGTACTCCGGACGGTTGTTGCCGTAATAGTTCTCCCAGTTGTTATCCACCGAAATCGGTCCCTGACGAAGATCGCTCTCCTCGAAGCCGAGCGAAAGCAAGTGTTTCTTCACTTTCTCGGACACATTGCCGATTTGCTGATAGAGCGACGGCAGATCATTACCGTTCCATCCGAAAGAGAGCGGCCATACTACGTAATCCGCCTCCACCTCACGGGTACTCAGTCCTTTTACGGTTACTGCGCGGTCTTTGTCAGCGAACTTGCTGATACCGCAATAGACGAACAAGCCTGCGAGGCTCAGTCCGAGCGCAACCAATGCGCCTGCTAATACATTATTTTTCATTTTTGGTTGTTTTTGGTTGATTAATTATTTGTCGTGCTTGTGCTCGTAGATGGCTTCGTCCACATTGATGATGTAGTCGCCCATCTTCTCGAGTTCAAGGATGATATCCATATAGTTGACACCGGTGGTGTAGTCGTACTCGTGTTCGGTGATGGATTGCATGTTTTGGTTCTTGAGTTCGTCGCGGAAGTTATTGATCTCGTTCTCCATATTGGTCATCTCGAAGAACTCGTCCTGGGTGATATTCGCTTTTTCGAGTGCTTCCACCATCTTTGCCTGTGCGCCGGTGAGGAGATAAATCATCTGCTCAACGTTCTTCTCCTGCTCCGCCGTAAAGGTAATATTGTCGTCGTGCTTGTGGCGGATGTAGCGCGAGAGGTTGTAGTTGGCGTCACCCACGGACTCCAGCTCGCTGACGATACGGAGCATCTTGTGTACCTCGTGCTTGGACTGGTCGGACAGACGGCCGTCGGCTACCTGGTTGAGGTACTGCGCTATCTCGTATTCCATACGGTCGCAGATGCCTTCGTATTTCTCGATACGTGAGAAGATCTTGGTGAACTGCGTATTGTCCTTTTCATAGAAGAGCTCATGCACCATTCCTATCATCCGTTGCGCACGGAGAGCAAAGACATGCACCTCTTTCCATGCCTGGAGGATAGAGAGCTCGGAAGTGGACATCAGACCGCCGGAGATAAACTTGAGCTGGCTGTCCGTATCTTTCTGTTCCGGTTTGGACGGGATGATGGTGCTCACTACTCGCTCCAGAACCGGCACGAACCAGATTAGAATCATCGTGTTCGTAACGTTGAACGCCGTGTGGAAGGTAGCCAGGACTGCGTTCAGTTTATCCGGCGAGACCTCGGAAGGAATGCCCGGTTCGAATTCCACGCCCCAGAGTTCACACACGCCTCCCACGAACCAACGGAAGACGCAAAGCACCCAAACGACACCGAAGAGGTTGAACACCAAGTGTGCCAGAGCCGCACGGCGTGCCTGAACCGAGGCGGAGAGTGCTACTACATTGGAGGTGATGGTTGTACCTATGTTCTCGCCTAACACCAGCGCGATACCCATATCGACAGGCAGCACGTGAGTTGAGCAGAGCGTCATCGTGATAGCCATGATAGCCGCAGAACTCTGTACGGCAAAAGTCAGTATTCCGCCTACTAACAGATAGAGGAAATAGCTGCCGTAACCCCAGGACGAAGTAGCAATGAAGAAATTGCGTACCGGCGCCATCTCGTGCAAGTGCATGTCGGTGGCGTTGATCTTCAGGGTAGTCAGACCAAGCAGCATGAGCGACAGACCAATGAGGAAATCGCCGAGGTTGGCGTTCTTCTTGGTGAAGATAAGCGCTACAGCCATTACAATAGTGGCATAAACGACTAAGCGGAGGTCGAACGATCCGCCGCCGAGCACCATGATCCACGCCGTGAAGGTCGTACCGATGTTGGCACCCATGATGACCGAGATAGCCTGCGCCAGCGAGAGAATACCCGCCGAGACGAAGCTGACGGTCATGACCGTTGTAGCCGTGGAAGACTGAACCGCCGCGGTAATGAACGCACCGGTGAGCACGCCGGAGAAGCGGTTGGTGGTCATCGTGCCAAGCACGTTGGAGAGCTTGCTACCTGCCATCTTCTGCAGGCCTTCACTCATCACCTTCATTCCGTACATCAGCATCGCCACGGAACCGATGAGTGTAATAATCTGGAGTAATAAAGTCATATAGATTGTTTGCTATTTTCGCGCATATACGAATTTGGGTGCAAAGTTACTGCTTTTTTTTGATATATGCAAGGAAATAGGCAAAAAAGCGTTTTGTGAAAAGCTTCTTTCGCAAAATATAGCGGGATATTATCCCGCATAAAAGAAGAAAGGGGCGGCGTTTGGCAAACGCCTGAAACTACCAAGAAGCAAAAGCCGTCTGGCAGACGGTGCAACTACCAAGAATATAAAGCCCGATTCAATCGGGCACAAAGGAAGAAAGAGCCAGCCTGCTTGAAATGAAGCAGGCTGGTGTTTGGGATCTGCAAAGTAGCGCCAGCCACTTGCTCTTATGTTTATATTATTCTACAAAGATACCAAGTTGAAAGATATTAATCTATTGCCTTTTAAGTCATAGGCTTCTAATTGAGGAGTTGAACCATCATCTTCTTTTAGTATGTACGATGCAGAATTGTTACTTGCAGCAATTTGGGGATTTTATGTGGGTTGTTATTAATACACGAAAAACGTGAGGCTTGTTAGCTTCAATCTGGATTGTTGAGGATTCTGGACTACCTTTCATTACCAAATATCTACCAAACAAGGCTCACGTCGTTGCGTGAGCATAAAAGCCTTGTTCTTGGTTTGTAATTAAGTTTTTCACATAAGCAAGAGTTTGGGGTGAAAAAGCGTACGAGGGGTGTCGTTTTTATGCCGATTTATGCCGGAATAAGCAGGAATAGGCAGGAATAGGCCGTTTTAGGGGAGTGAGGGAAGGAGGTTTTCGGCGAGAGACAGGGCGGAGAGTTCTTCGGCGAGTTGGGCGAGGACGGCTTTGCGGTCAAGGGCACGGGCGGCGGTATAACGGGTGTAGCCGGCAAGGATGGTTTTGGCAAGGGAGGCGTCGGCGGTGGGGTTGGCGGCGGGTTCGGGAGAGGTGGAGGCGTCGGCGGTGGCAGTGGCAGTAGAGAGGTAGTTGTAGATGAGAGAGGTGAGCATCTGCTGGTTGCGGATGTATGGCTTAAGGTGTTTGTCGGCAGCAGAACGCGGGTTGTTGGCACGGCGGATGAGTTCCATGCGGTAAGCAGTGGCTCGGGCGGCAAAGTCCGGGTCTTGAAGAAGCAGTTTGGCATAGAGAGAGGCTGCTCCCATCTTTTGGCGATGGAGGGTTTGGGCATCAGACCAATGTTCGGGTTTGTTCTGATAACAATAGGTGGACTCATAGATCCCGAAGAGTTTGCGCTGGGAGATGTGCTGTTTCTTGCCGAAAATCTTGCCGGATGTTGACTGGATGGGGTCTTGATACGTTACTTTGGACATGGTTGTCGGGGTTTTGAGATCCGCCAAAAGTGGCGGATACGGGGTTATTCTATAGGGTTTCTTTGCGGCTATCTCATGGTGACGTACCGCTAATGCTGTGTTAATCCTGTGTTAATGCTGTGTTAATCCTGTGTTGGAGTATCGTGATTAAAAAGCGAGTGCAAAGGTACTACTTTTTTGGGGACGAAGGGAGAAGTTACTTTTTCACGATGGCTTTGTTCTCAAAGCCGTCTATGTACATCTCCAGCGGCTTGTCGAGGCGGACATGACGTATGAGGTCGGTTTCTTCTACAGCAGGCAGGGCATCGAGGACTGATTGATCGTACTCATCCGTCAAGGGGCGTGCCCACGGGTCCACGTTCATATAACCGACATTGAAAGAGGTCATGTTCTGGAAGAAATGCGAGCCTTGTGACGGTTCGATGCGGAAATCGGGCAATGAGCACTCGGCGATAGCTTTTGCTTCGCTGATGTCTCCCCATTGGACAGGCACTCCGAGTGTCGGAATCTGTGAGCCCCAACGACCATAACCGATCAAGAGGTATTGGCGTCCGTCCTGACGCATTTTGTTGTTCCATTCGCGCAATGTAGCCGCCATTTCCTGTGTCCGAAGGACGTTGAAGGTTTCTTTGCGGAGATAGATGATGTCGGTTACATCTTCCGTTTTACCGACGCCAAGGGCATTTCCGGAACGCAAGAAAGCTCCGTTTTCATCGACTTTATCCCATTCTACCTTTGCAGTCAAGCTGTCCGCCGAAATGGGACGAATCTGCAAGACATGGAAGATTTGCGGTTCGTGCTCCAAGTTCACGGCGAACTCTATCTCGACGGGTGTTTTGATCTCCTCGCGCGCGATATCTAAAAGGTGTTGTATTATGTCCGCCAAGGGGAACGTATTGAACTTCAGTTGCGGGGCAAAGGTGACAATACGCGGTCCATCTGGATAGCAGGAATCCACGATGCGCATGTTCTCGCGGTCATATGTAGAAGCGATGAGTTTGAGGGATTCAAACTGCCCGCACTCATGAATCGGGATACGCTCCAAGTTGACGGCATCATCAATGGAAGTTTTAAATTTCTCCGGGCTGAGGGAAAGAGCTAACATGGATTGCTGTGTCTCCCGCATAGCCAGATCTACCGTAGAAGTCTGCATGACGTTCTTCGGGTATTTGGGCGAGAAACGGAGCACTTGTTCGCCATCGACCACGGCTTTACCCAATCCGTAAGCGATTTTGACGATGCCATCTTCCGGTTTCTCCTTTCCCACGGGGTAGAAATTGATGCTTCGTGCTACGCCGGATATGACGGGGAAATAGTAATTTCCTTCGGTTTCACCGCATACTTCCTGCAGGACGATTGCCATTTTTTCTTCGGAAGGCACATTGCCTGTAGAGATGATGTAACCACGTGAAGCCGCAAAATAGACGGAAGCATAAACCGATTTGATAGCCTTGGAGAGCATTCTGAGTTGCTGGTCTTCATTCTCTGTGTGCGGGATCATATAGGTGCTATAAACTCCCGCAAAAGGCTGATAATACGAATCTTCCAGTTTGGAGGAAGAACGTATAGCTAACGGTCTGCTGGTAACACGTATGAAATGGCGCAAAGCTCCCAATAATTCTGATGGCAGACCCGCTGATACAAATTCCGAGAGCAGTTCTTCGTCGGTCAAGTCCGAGTTGATGACGTATTGAAGTCCATTGTCATGGATGAATTGGTCGAAATAATCGGTGGTAATGACCATCGTGCGCGGGACTAAGACACGCAAATCCTGCCAATGATCGTAGAGGTCATGTTTCTGGAGCATATGGTTGAGGAAAGCGAGTCCTCTACCCTTTCCGCCCATAGCTCCATTCCCACAACGCGAGAACCAGATTGTATTGTTATACGTTTCCGGCGCATATTTGGCTACTACGCCGAGGGCTTGGTTGATGCGATAGTCGTGGATGAGACGGATGTTGGTCTGCCGGATGTTTTCAATGTCCGCTTCATCCTGGATTGTCAGTTTATAGACCTCGCGCCCGATAGCAAACAGGCCTCGCGCAAAAAGCCATTTGGAGAGATAGTTATTATCACTCAAGCGTCTAAAAGCAGCCGGTGAAATCGAGGAAATAATCCGTTCGAAGCCTTCGAGATCGGAAGCGCGGGCTATCTCTTTGCCGGTTCTCGGATCACGGGCGATGAAATCGCCGAATCCAAACTCCCGTTCGATGTACTCGCTCACGTCCTGAGAGAGTGTCTTGGATTTCTTGACCACAAAACCGACGTTCAGTTTGCGCGCTGTATTGCGCATGGATTCCTGCGAAGATTGCATAAGGAACGGCATTGTGGGGTTATCTTCCCTGATCAACCGGCATAAATCAACACCTGCATCGAGTTTTTCCATAGAGGACGGTTCTCCTTTATGGATAACAAATCCCACATCGGAAATAACGCCGATCATGTTCGACCCGAAACGGCTGTATAGTTCAACCGCCTCGTCGTAACAAGTAGCCATGAGCACTTTCGGCCGAGCACGCTTTCGGAGTAACTGCTGTTTCTCGTTGAGCGCATCGCGGATGGCAATGGAATTTTGCTGCAGAACGAGTTTGTAGAGAAGCGGCAGGTACGTAGAATAATAGCGCACGGAATCTTCCACCAACATGATAGCCCGCACGCCTTCATCGAGGATATCGTGCTCCGCATTCAGGCGGTCCTCAATCAGTTTGATGATGGCGATGATGAGATCCGTGGAGTTATTCCAGTTGAAGAAATAATCAATGTTGGAACGGTCATGCTTCTCGATGCGGTTGTATATCTCCTTGCTGAAAGAAGAGAGCAGGACGATCGGACATCCGGGCATCCAGTTTTTCGCCTCTTTGGCAAAATCAAAGACATCGAGTTCGCCGACGCTGTACATGGTGAGGATGAGGTCAAAAGATGTACCAAGGGACGATGTACGATGTACGATCTCCAGCGCTTCGGCAGGGGTCTCGGCACGAGTGATAGACGGCGGATTAGAGAGGTTCAGTTCGGCATATTCCTGCGCAATCTGCACGTCAATACGACCGTCTTCCTCGAGTGCAAAACTATCATAGTTATTGCAAACGAGCAGGATGCGTTTGACGCGTTTCTCCATTAACGATGTGTAGTTATTGGTATTCATTGGTGTTGGTAGTTTTCTGGATATTCTGGAAAGTCTGGAGATTCCGGATTATCTGGATTTTCCGGATAGTTCGGCTTTTAGCCGTGCTATTTCTGCACGGGCTTCGGCTAACTCGGCTTGGAGCCGTTCTATTTCTTCTTTCTGATTATTGCGATAGCCGACACGTGCGGCTGTCATTCGTTCACGAATACCGCCTTGCTCCACAAACTCGCGGTCTTTATTTGCGATATAAGTGGTTAATCCGCGGTCTATCATGTGGCAAAGGCAAATAGCGCAATTCGCCATTTCCTCATCCGTCCAACGCTCCAAATAGGGTGAAAAGTCCTCTGCCGAGGTATGCTCTTTGCAGAAAAGATGCAACTTGTCTGCGCGTGAGTTAGTGCCCCACCATTCGGATAAACCGTTTGTTTTGATATAGTTCTGGTAATCACCGAGCAACTCATGATTGCTTCCCTTTGCCACGCCTAAGAGTTTGATTTCGGTTTCTACAGATGTCTGCCCGTCCACGCTCCCCTCAGCGATATTCTGCATGGTTGAACGCGCTGCTTGTACCATCTGGTCCACTGTGCGGTCGCCGTATTTGGGGAGAAAACGACGGCAGAAAGCAACCGTAAGCTGGTATAAAATATCGCTGCGCTTATAAAAGTACAACTCCTGATACACTACGGTTTTACGGAGCACGCTTGGTGTCCCGTCTGCGTAGTGTTGCAGCTGTACCTTTTTCGGGTCAATCATAGGATAATTTGTTTTTTGTTGTTAGTATTGTATTCCGGAGTGTCCATAGATTCTGGATTTTCCGGAAGTTCCGGATTATCCGGATTATCCGGGATTGCCGGGGTCTATCTCCTCAAACCTCTCCAGTAGCCCATACACCCCGTCCTCGGAGAGTACGCCGCGTTTCATGCCGGTGGGCAGGAGTCCTGCCTCGTCGGCGGCGAAGTCCGCCTTCCATGCCTCGGAGCTGTAGTACGCCGCGAGACGGTCTTTCTCCGGCTGCCAAGCCGCCTTGCGGGACGCTGCCTCTGCTGCACCTCCCTGCTCTATCTCCGCCACGGCTTGCAGCAAAGCGTCATACAACGCTTCCATTTCCTCTATGCGTTTGATGTCAAATGGGGTCATCGTTACATCTCACCTTTGCGAGTGCAAAGGTACTGCTTTTTTCTGACATGTGCAAGAGGAATGAGTTTTTTTATCCGAAATACTTGTCTATACAACATAAAAAAGCCCGAGGTAATCCCTCGGGCGGAAAAGAGAATGCATTATTTCTATTATCATTAATTTAGTTATATAGTGGATTCCAATCCTGCTGAAAGGCATACTTATAGCCTGAAACTGCTCCGTAGTTTAAATACTCTTTGATGTACAGGCGGCAATAGTAAGTATAATTTTTCTCAGGATGCTGTGTTTTATAGCTAACTTTAAAAACATAGCCATACCCCACTTTAATCTCTGCTTTATCCGAATAACCAGTACTGGGAATTTCTTTAATTTGGGTCAAACTATTTACTTTACCCACATTCACTATATCAATAGATATAAAAATAGGGTCACTAGTATACCCAGGATATGTTTGGTCTAATTCTCCATATACATATCCACCACACAATCTTATATATGGGTGACCCTTTGTATACTGACCTCTCATACTAATTCCGCCATTACATTCTTGAATCGTGCGTATATCTGTATCTTCACCACTGCTAACTTCATCTACAGGTGACTTATTCCCCTCACATGCAGGGAAAAGGAATGTTAGGGCTGCCAAGAGGAAGAGGGGCAACCACCTCTTTTGAATTGTTTTCATGTTGTTTGTTGTTTTGGGGCCTTGCCGCAGCCACAAGCAGGGCAGTTAAAGATATAAAACAAAGCGTGAGGCTGCTATGCCACACACCTGATAATAGAGGGTCTTCGGAAACCTTGCAACAAAGATATATGGAAAAGCAGTCCCACGTATATACGCAGGAACGCTTCGCCGTACACTCTTGTTGCTTTAAGAAAAGTTCCGAAGTTTTCTATTATCAAGAGTAAAGCAAAACGCTTCTTTAATCATTCAATATGTCACCGCTTTTTTACGCTGTCGGAGCCAGCGGTCATTCTCAAATGACGGCGCAAAGATACAACTTATTTTTCAAATGTGCAAATAAAAATGCAAAAATGGTCGTTTTTTATGTAAATTTCAGGGAGAAGGGCCTTTGCCCTCTCCCTTTCACTTTTCAATTTTCACTTTTCACCTTTCAATTTACACAAGTCCTTGCTCGACCATGGAATTAGCGACTTTCATAAAGCCGGCAATGTTAGCACCTTTGACGTAGTTGATGTATCCGTCCTCTTCGGTTCCGTATTTGAGGCAAGCGGCATGGATGTCCGCCATGATTGTGCGGAGACGCTGGTCCACTTCTTCAGCAGTCCATTTGAGACGCATTGAGTTCTGGGTCATTTCAAGACCGGATGTAGCTACACCGCCGGCATTGGATGCTTTGCCCGGGCTGTAGAGGATCTTAGCGGCTTGGAAGATAGCGATAGCTTCCGGCGTGGAAGGCATGTTCGCCCCCTCTGTCACGCAGAAACAGCCGTTCTTGAGGAGGTTCTCAGCATCTTTTTTCTCGATCTCATTCTGGGTAGCACACGGCATTGCGATGTCACAAGGGATACGCCAAGGACGCTCACCTGCGAAATACTGGGCTTGCGGATACTTGGCGGCATACTCTTTGATACGTCCGCGACGAACATTCTTGAGTTCAAAGACAAAGTTCATCTTCTCCTCATCCAGTCCTTCAGGGTCATAGATAAATCCGTCTGAATCACTGAGGGTGAGCACTTTAGCGCCAAGTCGCATTGCTTTCTGGGCTGCAAACTGCGCTACGTTTCCGGAACCGGAGATACATACCTTCTTCCCCTCGAAAGACTCACTACGGGTAGCGAGCATTGCTTGTGCAAAATAACAAGCCCCGTAACCGGTAGCCTCGGGACGCATAAGCGAACCACCCCACATCTGACCTTTCCCAGTCAGTGTGCCTGTGAACTCATCGCGGAGACGCTTGTATTGACCGAACATAAAACCGATCTCACGTCCACCCACACCAATATCACCGGCAGGAACGTCCGTATCGGCACCTATATGACGCTGAAGTTCGGTCATGAACGATTGACAAAAACGCATTACCTCGGCGTCCGATTTGCCACGCGGCGAGAAGTCCGAACCGCCTTTAGCACCGCCCATCGGCAGGGTTGTGAGGGCATTCTTAAAGGTTTGCTCAAAGGCAAGGAACTTCATGATTGAGAGATTCACCGAAGCATGAAAACGGATACCACCTTTATATGGACCGATAGCCGAGTTCATCTGAACGCGAAAACCACGGTTGATATGCACTTCGCCCTGATCATCCATCCAAGGTACACGGAACATAATCACGCGTTCCGGCTCCACCATGCGCTCCATGATTTTCTGCTCACGCAGATACGGGTATGCCATGATCATCGGGGCTACTGATTCTATTACTTCTTTTACAGCCTGGTGAAACTCGTTCTCACCCGGGTTTTTCTTGATGAGGTCTGCCATGAAGGCGTCCACATACATTTGGGTTTGTTTGTCCATAAAACGATTGTTGATTTATGATGATAAATAATTTTTCACAAAAATAGCGCACAAAGGTACGATAAAAATTGCAAACATGCAAATTTTTTTTGTACAATTTATAAAAAAATGCACGCTCGTCACGAAAAAACGCGCGCAGGCTTGCGTATGTGAATAAAAAATAGTACCTTTGCAGCGTCTTATACTAAATTGGCTAAATATAGACTTATGATCACAATAGAACAATTAAAAGATGTCCAGCAGCGCGCAGACAAGTTAAAGGCATATTTGCAGATTGATGAGAAGCGCATTCAGCTGGAGGAAGAAGAACTGCACACGCAAGCCCCGGGTTTCTGGGACGATGCGAAAGCGGCAGAATTACAGATGCGCAAGGTTAAAGGAATCAAGCGCTGGATAGAAGGTTATGAGGGCGTTCGTGCCGCCGTGGAAGAGTTGGCATTGGCGTTCGATTATTACAAGGAAGAGTTAGTAACGGAAGAGGAGGTAGATGCCGCTTACACAAAAGCGCTCACGGAAGTGGAGGATCTGGAAATGAAGAACATGCTGAGTCATGAGGAAGACCAGATGCCCGCTGTGCTGAAAATCGTTTCCGGTGCCGGAGGTACTGAAGCTCAAGATTGGGCGGAGCAGCTCATGCGTATGTACATGCGTTACTGCGAGAAACATGACTACAAAGTTACCATCGAGAACCTTCAGGAAGGCGATGAAGCGGGAATCAAGACTGTGACGTTCAATATAGAAGGCGACATGGCATATGGTTACCTCAAATCAGAAAACGGTGTGCATCGTTTGGTACGTGTGAGCCCCTATAATGCGCAGGGCAAACGTATGACGTCTTTCGCCAGCGTCTTCGTGGTGCCGCTCATTGATGACACGATTGAGGTGGAGGTCAACCCTGCGGGAATCAGTTGGGATACATTCCGCAGTTCGGGAGCAGGTGGTCAGAACGTTAACAAAGTGGAGTCCGGTGTGCGCTTGCATTATAAGTTCATCAATCCGCTGACGAACCAGCCGGATGAGATCGTTATTGAGAACACAGAAACACGTGACCAGCCTAAGAACCGCGAGAACGCGTTGCGCCACTTGCGCAGTCAACTCTATGAGTTAGAACTGGAGAAACGCCGTCAGGCGCAAGCGAAAGTGGAAGCAGGTAAGAAAAAGATAGAATGGGGAAGCCAGATACGTAGTTATGTCTTCGATGACCGCCGCGTAAAAGATCATCGCACAAATTATCAGACAAGCAATGTCAATGCCGTCATGGACGGTGATATAGATGCATTTATCAAAGCGTACCTCATGGAGTTTCCGGAGTAAAGTGTTAAAGAGTTAAAGAGTTAAAGAGTTAAAGACATGTTGATACTTTCTTTTTTAGCAGCAATGATGCTGGATAGCGTCGTGGTAGATACGACGCAAGTAGATAGCGTCGTAGCAGATACGATGCAAGTAGATAGCGTTGTAGCAGATACAACGCAAATAGAAAAAGCGAAAGCAGATAGCGGTTTCGTGTTCACTACCGTAGATAGTGTAGCTATCACGCCGGTAAAGGACCAGCACCGCAGTAGTACTTGCTGGGCATTCTCCACCTTAGGTTTTTTAGAGAGCGAAGTGCTTCGTATAAAAGGAATCGAAGTAGATTTCGCGGAGATGTATGTAGTCAGCAAGACCATGATGGATCGCGCTACTTACTGCGTGCGTATGTATAACGAACCGCATTTTACGGCTGGCGGAAGTGCGTATGATGTGATCTACTGCATGAAGCATTACGGTCTGGTTCCGCAAGCAGCGATGCCCGGTATTCGTTATGGTTCCACTCCTGCAGATACCCTACCCGTTCATACAGAGTTGGACAAAGTGGCAAGCGGCTATCTGAATGCTTTAACAGGCTTGAAGAAACTGACTCCTGTATGGCGTGAAGGTCTGCAAGCAATATACGACACTTATTTAGGCAAGTGTCCGCGTGAGTTTGTGTATGACGGTCAGATGTACACACCTCAGACATATGTAGAATCCTTAGGTCTGGACGCTGACGATTATGTATCGCTCACCAGTTATACCCACCACCCCTTCTATCAGACTTTTGCACTCGAAGTGCCGGACAACTGGCGTATGGACCAGATGTACAACTTACCCATAGACGAGTTAATGGAGGTGATAGACAATGCTTTAGCAAACGGTTTTACGTTGGCATGGGGCGCTGATGTGAGCGAAGTAGGTTTTACCCGCAAAGGTATCGGTGTCATGCCGCTTGACGAAAAAGGAGCAGACATCACAGGTAGTGACATGGCTAAATGGGTCGGAATGAGCAAGGAAGAGCAGAAAGCCAAACTGACTCAGAAACCGCTGCCGGAGAAAGAGATCACACAAGAGATGCGTCAACAAGCTTATGACAATTGGGAAACTACCGATGATCATGGTATGCAGATCTTCGGTATCGCCAAGGACCAAAACGGCAAGAAATACTACATGGTCAAGAATAGTTGGGGCACTCTCCGCTCGGACTACAAAGGTATCTGGTACATCAGCGAAGCGTTCATGCGTTATAAAACGAACGACATACTCGTTCACAAAAACGCTATCCCTGAAGACATCCGTAAAAAATTGGCACTCTAATTAATAATCAGTCAATTTGGTAGCACAAGGAATCTATAAGGACCGCGGAAGTAAGTTCATTGCGTTTGCAGAACCTATCAGAGACGAAGAACAAGCAAAAGCCCGCATTGCATGGTATAAGAAAAAATACCATGATGCGCGGCATGTCTGTTACGCATATCGTTTGGGGGCTAATCTTTGGCGCACGAAGGATGACGGAGAGCCGCATGGTACCGCCGGAGCTCCCATTCTACGGTCTATCGATGCCCGCGGATTGGATAATATCCTTGTGGTGGTAGTGCGCTATTTCGGCGGCACTTTATTAGGCACCGGAGGCTTAATGGTGGCTTACAGGGAAGCATCCAAAGATGCCTTAGACAAATACAAAGATTTGAAAATTGAAAGTTGCTAATGAAAGACCCATTTAAAGATATACGGGCTTATCGAACTGGATGGTTATTGACCATTTGGGATTTTCTGATTGCCTTTCCGACATTGTGGATATTATCCAAACGAACGACGACCGGTCTGAAATTGGATTATTTAGGCGATCGAAAGCTCATAGAGCAAGACATCAAGCACGGTGCATTCTTCATGAGTAATCATCGCGATATAGTTATGGACGCTGCATGGTTGTCGATGCTGCTTCGTTTCCGCTATTTCATCCGTCCATTCATCGGCATAGGAAATAACCTTTTTGCCCATAAATGGATAGAGATCTTCGTGCGTTTCAACCGTTGTTTTGTGGTTAAGCGCGGAGCCGGAATTCATGCCCAATTGGAGAATGCCAAACAACTCTCGGCGTATATTCACTATTTGCGTGAACATGGCAAATCGATTTGGTTGGCACAGCGTGAAGGACGAGCCAAAGACAGTAATGACCGTACACAAGCCGCTGTGCTGCATATGCTGACCATTGATTTTGAGCAGCAGAACCGTCCTATAGAGGAGTTCTTCGATTATGTGAAAGAGCTGAATATATGCCCCGTAAGTATCAATTATGAGTACGATCCCTGTGACTATCTCAAGGCTCGGGAGATGCAACTCAAGCGGGATAATCCAAAGTGGCGTAAACGTGCGAAAGACGATGTAGAATCAATGGTGACGGGCATTCGCGGAGAAAAAGGGCGCGTAGTATACCGTTTGACGCCCAGTATCAACCACGACATCGACCGGATGTTGGAGCGTTTCCCCTATTACCGGGGTCTGCCCATCAAAGACCAGATTGAGCATCTGTGTTATATCATCGACCGACATATATTCCAAGGATACGAGATGTATAATCGTGGCACAGAATTTGATGCGTACTTGGAGAGCCGGTTGGCAAAAATAGAGTTGTCCGACAAAGACGAGGCCTTCCTTAGAGAGCGTCTGAAGGAGATGTATATGAATCCTGTGATTAATCATAAGGATAGTTTGAAAGATGAATGTTGAATGTTTAAAGTAAAGTATTAAAATTATGAAAAGAGCAATATTCCCGGGATCATTTGACCCGTTTACTGTTGGCCACTACGATATCGTGAAACGTGGTCTGGATTTATTCGATGAGATTATCATCGGTATCGGTCGTAATAGTACCAAGAAAGAGACCTTCCCTATTCGGGAACGTGAGGAAGCCATCCGTAAGATTTTTGCCGACGAGAAGCGCGTGAAAGTAGCTATCTATGATTGCTTGACCGTAGATTTTGCGAAAGAGCAGAACGCCCAGTTCATCTTGCGCGGAATGCGTTGCATCGGCGATTTTGAGTATGAGCGTAATATGGCGGAAGCAAATAAACAATTAGCTGGTATCGAGACAGTTATCCTTTATACCCGACCTGAGTACGCGCATATTTCTTCTACCCTTGTGCGCGATTTATACGCATATGGAAAAGATGTGAGCGATTTTGTTCCCAACAAACTAAGATAACTGACTGCTTCGCTCAATGACAAAAGAATGCAGGTAAGCCTGCAAAAAGAAAATAATCGAAAATGAACAGACAAATAGTAATAAGTCTTTTATCCTTATTCCTTATTCCTTATTCCATCCTCTCTGCTCAAGAGCGGCAGAAGACTACGCGTGTGAATGAGAGTATTGATATTTTCACGGATGTACTGCGCCAGGTGGATGTTAACTACGTGGACACGCTTAATTATGAGGACTTGACGGAGACTGCAATCAACGCAATGCTGCATAAGATAGACCCCTATACCATCTATTACTCCAAGCAGAAAGACCGCGATTTGCGTATGTTGACTACCGGCAAATACGGAGGTATTGGTAGTATTATCCAGCAGCGTCCCCGCCCCGATATGAAGACGTCCCATCGCAAGTCGAAAGTAGACAAGGACTCCCTTTGGACTTATGCGGTGAATCCCTATGAGGGCAAGCCTGCCCAACGGGCGGGTGTACAAGCGGGTGACCGAATTCTTCGCGTGGACGGAAAGAGCACAGCTGGTTTGACGGTAAGCGAAGTGAGCAATAACTTACGCGGCGAACCGGGAACTACAGTTGTGCTCGAACTGGAGCGAGAAGGAGTGGAAAAACCGTTTGAGGTCTCCATCGTACGCGAGGATATTCACATGGATCCTGTTCGCTATTATGCCGTTATTAAGGACGATACCCTGCCCCAACCTGTTGCTTACATTGCATTTAGCGAGTTCACGGAGGGCTCAGCCAACGCATTTACCAACGCTCTAGACGAGATGTATTATACCAAGGGTGCCCGCAAGCTGATTATTGACCTGCGCAGTAACGGCGGAGGTATCGTTGACGAAGCCTTGCAAATCGTGAACCTGTTTGTGGAGCGCGACCAGACCATCGTGGAGACACGCGGTAAGACTGCAAACAGCAACCGCGTCTATAAGACCCGCAATAATCCGCGGTATAAAGACCTGCCGATCGTGCTGTTAGTGGATAAGAACTCTGCTTCTGCGAGCGAAATTGTCTCCGGTGCATTGCAAGACTTAGGGCGCGCCAAACTGATTGGTCAGCGCACGTACGGGAAAGGACTTGTGCAGAATGTTCGTCCCATCGCATATGGAGGACACATCAAAGTGACTACCAGCAAGTACTACCTACCCTCCGGTCGGTGCATTCAGGCGATTGATTACAGTGAGCGGCAAAAGGGTCACGAGCTCAAGAAAGACACAGCGGGAGGTATTCTACCGGACATTGTGATTACGGATTCGTCGAAGGTGGATATTTGCTATACACTCTATATCAACCATTATTTCTTTGATTTCGCAACGCGTTACCACCGCCTTCACGACTCCATTGCTACGCCGGAGGTATTCGAGCTGAGCGATGCGGATATAGAGGAGTTTTGTGCGTACCTTGATGAACGCGGATTCAAATATGAGACGGAGACAAGCAAGTTCTTCGATGACATGCTCAAGATGGCAAAGAACGAAGATATTGATTCGGCGACCATCAAGCAACTAGAAGATATCGAGTCTGTTTTGCGTCCGAATTTCCGCACAGCCATCGAGCGTCATAAAGAGGAAGTAAAAGAACTGCTTGGCGCCGAGATAGTATTGCGTTATTACTACCAACGGGGCCAAGCAGCCTTTCAGTTGCGTTTTGATAAAGAACTCAAACGCGCATTGCAGGAACTGAAGTAAAATCCATTTTAGCGGATTTCCACTCCCTGAATAGTATAGGTTTTATTACCACGTATGATTAGAAGACGGCCATCTCTGATGGTCTTCTTTGTTTTTACATCCGAGCCTTCTGCATCCATCATTCCCGTTGCGGTACCACTTCCATGAGCGTACGTACCGGTGGTAAGAGAGATTGTAAAAGACGATACCTTCATTTCCGTTGTATTATCTGTAAAGGCAAGATACGTATTTCCCTTATACGTCGTCAAATCATCGGCTGTGAACCCAAAACTTCTCGGTCCTCGTTTACCATCCGCGCCGTCTCCCTCTTTGGACCATAGGCGTTGCTGCGCTGTTCCTTCCACTCCGTTAATATAAAGTTGTAACCAACGGCTATCACTGGTACTGAAGACCTCCATGGAAACCGTTCCGGCAGAAGAAGCCGGTACAGGGAGATAGATAGAGTTCTGCGTTTTCTGGGTGGATAAACCATCAGCCAATACCTTCATCGTATTGCCGGTACCGGGTTTGAAGAGCAGGTCGTTGTCAATGACTTCCTCCGTAATCTTTTGTTCGGAGGTCACAACTCCGGAAAAAGTCCAGGTACATTGCGTGGAATCCGCATTAAACGTACGGACAGAATACTTGCCGGTTATGGGCTCTGGTGTTGGGTCCGGTTCAGGTTCAGGGTCCGGTTCAGGATCGGGTTCCGGTTCGGGATCCGGATCAGGAATACTGGAACCTCCTGTGATCTCCATCGTAGTATTCAGCTTGTTCATGCCGGTAGATGCATCCCATACATCTACATTGGCGAACCGTATTGCATAGCGAGGGTCTGACGCTATTCTCGGTGACAGGTCCGGCAAATAGAGATATAACTGGTAGGTTCCATTCGGCACTTCGGAAGGAATAATGATTGTCTCATCAATCATCGTTACTACCCCATTAGGTTTCCATCGACGGGGATCAGATTGCAAGGGAATGGAATAACTCTTATTACCATTTTTGAGGACGATATACACTTTACGCTCATTATAGAGCGGAGCATATCCGGCATTTTTAATCTTCAGCACGACACGAGCTTCGCCTCCGGGATTTGCTGCCGAAGGGATAGTTGCGGTCGTCAGTTGATAGCGATAACCCATCTTACGATCCAGATTAGCATAGATACCGGAGGAACGCCATTTGTCTGTCACATCGCGCGAATAACTATAGCCGCAGAAGGACCAGTGATATTTGCTCATCTCGCTCTCGGCCTGTTTATATACTTGGCTTGCCAAAGAGCCCTCCACATTCGTCTCGCCGCCATTTGGCACATACAAAGTCTCATCCGCAATGTACCGGCGAAGGATTGGGTCATCATCAGGTCCATCGCCATCACGTCCGTAGGTTCCATCATTCCCCCAATCCGCCAAGAACGCATCATTATGATGTCCGATACGGGCACGGATTGAACCCGAGAACGCCTCTTCGGAACTCAAAGGAATCTCATCGCCTAAATAACTTAGTTTGATAAGCGGATAACGAACCAACAGGAAGCGGTTGGACGGACAGGCATCTAACATAGCCTCCAAAACCTGACGACGGTTATTATTCAGTTTCTGCGTCTCATTCCCAAAATTTGAACTATAGTACCACTCGCCCCACTGACCTACAAAGCCGGTCTCCATCACATAGATCACATCTGAATTAGCAGCCAAATGAGGTTTTAACTGCTCAATATGACGCTTGACCCACTGTAGTTCCGCATCGTTTTTGGAATTCCAATCATAGGCAAAACGCAGCACGCACTTAAAGCCGTTATCCCGAAGGATTTGCATGTCTTCATCAAAGCCCTGCAGAATCTTATCCGACAGGTCTTTGGTCCTGTAATTGCCTAAATAATAGATCAGTACAGTGAGTGTTTGCTTACCTGCAAACTCCTCAAAATACCAATCCGCTTCTGGTTGGACAACATGATTTTTGGAGTCAGAAAGCATTGTTTCTCCACCTAACTCATCCGTAAAACCTCTTTCCGGATTCGGGAAGATTGTTTGGTCATCTGCCGTGTAGGTAATGACGTTAGCACACACTGCCATCGAAACAAAACAGAGTGTGAAAATGAAGGTTAAGTGTTTCATTATGGTATCCATTTGAATTATTTCATGAATCGTTTCAGTTTCTTTTGGGCGAAGAGGAGAACCCAATCCGGCGTATGTTTCAACAGAGGTGTGGAGAGCCAGTTGATGAAGCCCGGAGTGTCGGCTTTCTTGCCCTTGAAGAGTTTCTTCAATGCCCTTTTGACCAGTTTTTCCGGAGGTATCGAGACCGTTAGGTTAACCGCTAACTTGCGTAAGTTTGGAGCCAAACCGAAGAGACCTGTATCTACTGCCCCTGGTGCCATGACTGTGATATGAACGTTGTAGGGTTTCAGTTCGTACCAAAGGGACTTCGAGAAATTATAGATGAATGCTTTGGTGGCATTGTAGGTCTGAATACCAGGCATCGCCATCCATGCGGACATACTACTCATATTTAATATATACCCACGCCTACGCGCGCACATATCTGCTGCAAAGAGCCTCGTCATCTTTGCTACCGTCACCACATGAAGTTGCAGCATCAGATCAATTCGCTTAATGTCCGTTTGGCAATATTCATTGAAAAAGAAAACGCCGGCATTATTGATCAGCACATCCACTTCATACCCTTTTTCCTGACACCATGCGTATAATTTCTCAGCGGCATCATGCTCGCTGAGGTCCGCAAAATGTGGGATTGTCTTCACATGGAACTGCTCGGCGAGGTCATGAGCTACCTCGTCTAACTCTTTCTGCTGGTTGCTGACCAGCAGCAAGTCGCATTGATAATCGCATGCGAGTTGCGTTGCGTACTGCAAGCCTATTCCGCTACTTGCTCCTGTTACTAAGGCGAGCATCTTCTTCTAATTTGGCTATTTCACGTTTGATACGCGGGGCGATGACTTCTCCGTCACGCTCTACGCACTCATGACATTTCATATCGAGCGTGTACATACGTCCTACGCAGTAGTTCGATCGTCCGCAACCGGCATGATAATGCGGGTCAGACTGCACATGCTTTACGAAATCGGGATCCTTGATCAGCACATGGGCTATCTGGAAGAGTTCAAAACCCTCATCCATGATCTGCTGGCAGTTATCGCCACTCTGCACGCCGCCTACGTAGATGAGGGGCACGTCACATTCCTTCAGCGCTTCTTGGAATAGTTTCGCTTTGTCCATGAAATAGAGTTCTTTGAACGGCTGGGTAGGCAGCATGATCTGGTGTACACCGGGGATATTCAGAGCGGCTTTGAGCCACCAAAACGATTTCATATCCATGTAATGCGCCAAGGTCTTATAGGGCATTGCACCGCCAAGAATTGTCATCGGACTGCGGCTCACGGTGCCTCCCGAGAGAACGATACCATGTACCTTATGCTTGGCTATCTCTTTCGCTACTTTGATACCCTCTTCGATCGTCACACCATGCCAGCAGTCATCCCACATATTCGTCTTGACCACTACTGCCATATCATCTTTGGCATGTGCCATCACTTCGTCCAACACCTCATTCATGAACCGTACACGGTTCTCAAACGAGCCGCCGTACTCATCGCGGCGGTGGTTGGTTCTAGGAGCGATGAACTGGGAAAGCAGATAGGCATGACCCGCATGGATCTCCACGCAGTCAAAGCCGCACTCTCGTGCCCAATCGACCGCCTCTCCGAATTTCTTAACGAGGTTCTTGATCTCCGCCACTTTGAGGGCGCGGTGAATAGTCGGGCTATAGAGATTAAACCATGTATCTGCGCTCACGGGGATGCAATGACAGGTGTATATATGCGTCATGTTGCCGCAGTGTCCCAATTGGATACTCGCTTTCGCACCCTCCGCATGGATAGCGTCGGTCATCTTCTTCATATCGGGGATTATCTCCGGACGAACATAGAGCTGACCGTCAAAGGAAACACCGCTCAGATCCACTGCGCAGTACGCTACCGTCGTCATACCTACTCCGCCGCGAGCGACACTCACGTGATAGTCCTGTAATTGTTGTGTAGGCGCATTTTTGCGCGCCATATTTTCGAAAGCAGCACTGCGGATAATTCGATTCCGCAGTGTGATAGGCCCAAGTTGAAAGGGAGTGAACAATTTATCCATTGATGATTGATATTTATTTCGGAATCACGAGATCTCAAGATCACGAGATCAAGACTAATAAATAAACGGAATGATTCGTTTCAGTTTCTTTCGGTCGAACTCGTTCGGGAATTCCTCCTCGTACTTATGATATATCGAGTTGGCACGAGGTACGAGGTTGCAGCAACTGAACCAGAAGAACAACAATCCCGCAAACGACCATGTGAGGATCGCAAAACCAAACCATTCGGTGATCTCACCCAAATAGTTGGCACTCGTTACAAACCGGTACATGCCTTTTTTCGGAAGGTAATGATTAGTGTCTCCGGGTTTGCGCAAATGACGGATTACGTAATCGGAATGCATGTTAATAATCCATCCTGTAAAGAAGATTACCGTTCCGATGATGAAACGCGGATCGGTGAGCCATGCTGAACTATATAACTGCGAGTAATACGGATCACTCGGCGCTATATGGAACAGAAAATAGCCCTGTATGTATCCGTTAATCAAGTTCCAGGCTACTGACATGATCATGATCGCAAATGGCATCTTGCTCTTTCCTTTCAGCAGGAACGGGAAGATGAAAGACCGCTGGAAATAGTGGAACTCAAAGAACAGGAAGAACAACCAGTACGGTGCATTCTTCACTGCCTCTGATACTACGGGATCTGGACCGCCCAACGCCTTGAAATACTCATACCAAACCACAAAAAAGACCGGGCACTCCATGAGCAACCATCCCGCCTTGTTATTCATTGACGGACCCCATTTCTCCGAACGCATCTTACCGTAACCCGCGTCCACGAAATAAAGTGACACAAAGACGACTAAGCCGATCAAAAACATGATAAACAGCAAATCGCCGAAAGAGGTATTCAAATAGTCCATATTGATTGTTTGTTAAAAAACGCACAAAGGTACGAATAATAATTCGTATATGCAAATAAATGTTAATATTTTTTTAATTTTTCTTGCTTTTGGCATACAAACAAGCCTAAAATGATCAAAACCATACCGATCCACTTCGCTACAGGCATTTGTTCACCGAAAAAGAGTAACATCCATAATGCCGTGAAAGCAGGACGGATATTATTGAAGGCATTGGCTTGAGTCACACCCACTCTGCGCAATGCATAGCAGAAGAGAATGAAAGCAATCACGCTTGCAAAAACCGTCAGATAAGCCACACAACCCAGCGCAGTCAATAATTCGTAATTCGAAAATCGTTCATCGAAAATCAAAAATCGAAAATCACTTCCTCCCTCCTTCCACCACCAAAGGGGATAGAAGAACAGCAGGCTCACTGTCTGGGCATAAAAAATGATGGTCAGTGGGTTGTATCTGTCCGGAATCTTGCGCATGAGAATCGTATCCATGATGGCTGCTGATACCGCAGCAAATGCCAGCAAAACACCCCAGTAACTGCCTATTGCAAAATCGCTGCTACCCACGAGTATCAACAATAACATACCGATCGTAGAAATGAGAATACCTATTATATTATTGCGCGTGACACGTTCGCGCAACAAAACAGCGGCAAACAGAGGTGCCAAAAGCGGTGAAGTGGACAACAATGCCTCGGCGATGGTCGGACTGTTGAGTGCACTATACGAGAACACCTCCAACAGATAGTACAAGAACGGCTGACAGAAACCCGCAGCGATAAAAAGAGGCAGGTCACGCCTACTCACACGCTGCAACGAAAACAGTTCGCTCTTACGGCACATTAGACCGATAACTAACATCAGCAGCACGGAGGGTGTAAATCGCATCACAATCAGCGTTAGTGGAGGCAGTATGGTCAAAGCCTGTTTGATAGCGATACCGCTGATGGACCAAAAAATCATCGACACCACCAACGCGATGACAGCGATAATTTGCGTATTTTTCTTTTCAATAATCATAATTGGCTTTTTAGCAAAACGGCTGCAAAGGTACTACAAAATTTGCATATATGCAAGCGTTCTGGGATTTTTTTTAGAATAGATTATAATTTTCGCCACTTGGTTTCCACATGGTTTCAACCTGGTTTCCACCTGGTTTTCACCTGATTTCAATATATGCTCAATAATGCTCATCCTATACTCAGCATTATCTCACTGGTCTTTTCTAATAATGTGAATTGATTATTTAGGAATCCACTGCAAGTATACAATATTTTTTGACATATGCAAATTTTGGGAAGATTTTTATAAAATTTTAGGAAAAATGCCAAAATCCTTGCATATATGCAATTTTTTTAGTACCTTTGCAGCCGCAAAGGATAAATGATGCAGATTGCTTTTACCACAGAATTGCCTTTAGAGGGCTTTACACGTTTAGCCGGACACCGGCTTTACGCCCCGTTTGAAGAAGCGGAGGTGTTGGTCAGTACGTTCGATGTGAAGGTACCACGTGAGATGATTGAGGCGATGCCAAAGTTGCGATTGATTGCTAATTTCGGCGCAGGGTACAACAACATCAATCTGGAGGCATGTAAAGAGCGTAGTATCCGTGTAACAAACACACCCCAACCGGTGATAGAGCCAACCGCTGAGTTGGCTTTTGCGCTAATGATCGATGTAGCGCGGCGCGTAAGCGAGTTCGACCGCATGGTGCGGCAGGGTAAAGCGCAATTCGGAGTTATGCGGAACCTGAGTCACTCCCTTTACGGCAAGACTTTGGGAATTCTTGGTATGGGTCGTATCGGCCAGGCTTTGGCTCGCCGTGCTGCTGCAAGCGGGATGAGGATCATTTATCATAACCGGCACGAGTTAACGACTGAACGGGTTAACGAGTTAAAGAATGAAGGAGTACAAGCGCAATACGTAGATTTTCAGACATTGCTGCAAGACAGCGATTTCCTGAGTCTGAACCTACCTTACACGCCGGAAGTGCATCATATAATCGGCAAACCGGAATTAGGGATGATGAAACGCAGCGCTTACCTCATTAATACTGCGCGCGGTGCGCACGTAAACGAGGAAGCGCTCGTCGAAGCACTCAAGAGCGGTATCATCACCGGTGCAGCGCTCGATGTGTATGAGTTCGAACCGCAGATATCGGCGGAACTGATGACGCTACCTAACGTTGTTCTCTCTCCTCATACCGGAACAGGTACTTGGGAAGGACGCATCGCTATGTGCGAGAACGTGACAGACAATATTCTTGCTTTTATTAACAATAACATAAACAAAATGAATATAGTATTATGAAAAAAATCATTCTTTTTGCAACCGCTATCATGATGGCAGGTTGCGGCTTTATGCAAAACAGCACTTCGAGTAACGTACAAAACAACAATCAGCCTGCTCCGGCTGCCACAACTACCGTTCAGACTGGAACCAACGCTGCTATGGGAGCAGGTCAGGGAGCGGGAAACGCAATGTTAGCCCTCTACAACCAGTACAAAGCGGATGGTAAGTACGATTACAAGAACCTGCAGAACATCATGAACACCATGGCTCTGATTTCCAACTGCGAGGGACTCAAAGAAAACTACAAAGACAAGAGTTACCTGACCGAGTTCGGCAAAGGTATGATCGCATCATCTCTCGGTCTGGTTACGCAGAACAACGTGAACACGGTCACCAACAGTCTGGTGGACATGATCAAGAACACTGAAACCGTTAAGAACGTCAGCTCACAAGCTCAGAACACCGCTAACCAGGCTGCTCAGTACGCTAACACCGCTGCGCAATACGCAGGCTCCATCAGTAATCTTCTCAGTCTTTTCGGAGGTAAATAATGGAGATCGTTGATCGTTTCTTAAAATACGTATCATTCTGCACTACGAGTGATGAGAACACCGGTTTGACACCCTCTACACCCGGTCAGATAGAGTTCGCCAAATACTTGGCGGAGGAATTGAAATCCATCGGTCTGAGCGAGGTAAGGTTGGACGAAAACGGGTACATCATGGCTACTCTGGAGAGCAATCAGCCTTCTGATCGCAGTTGTCAGATTCCTGTGGTGGGATTCATTGCCCATATGGACACCTCTCCGGATGCAAGCGGCAAACATGTGAAGGCATCCATCGTCAAAGCCGAAGAACGAGAATACATCGACCCTCGGTATGCCGGTCAGGATGTGATCGTGACGGACGAAACTACCCTCCTGGGGGCGGATGACAAAGCCGGAATTGCGGAGATAGTGACGGCGTGCGAGTTCCTCATTCAACACCCCGAGATTCCACACGGCAAAATACGCATCGCCTTTACGCCGGACGAAGAGATTGGTCAAGGAGCAGACCATTTTGATGTCAATGCTTTCGGAGCGGATTTTGCGTACACAATGGATGGGGGTACTATCGGCGAACTGGAGTTCGAGAACTTCAATGCCGCGGCTTGTAAAATCAAGATTCATGGATTGAATGTCCACCCGGGTTATGCGTACCACAAGATGCACAACTCCATGCGCATCGCACATCAGATCATCGCAATGATTCCTCGCAGCGAGACACCGGAACACACACAGGGCTATCAGGGTTTCTTCCATCTGGTAGGCATCAACGGTACTGTAGAAGAAACGACGCTCTCTTATATCATCCGAGACCATGACCGGAATCGTTTTGAGGCACGCAAACAAGCGATGATACAGATGGTGGAAACAATGAACACCAAGTACGGAGAAGGAACGGCGGAGATCGAATTGCGCGATCAATACTATAACATGCGCGAGAAAATCGAACCCGTCATGCACATCATTGACCTCGTCATAGACGCTATGAAAGCTGTCAACGTGACCCCGAACGTCAAACCGATTCGTGGCGGTACAGATGGAGCTCGCCTGTCTTTCGAAGGACTACCCTGCCCGAATATCTTCGCCGGAGGAGAGAACTTCCACAGCCGCTACGAATATCTCCCGATTCCATCGATGATAAAAGCGATGGAAGTGATCTTGCAAATTATTCAAATGGTTAAATAATTAAATAATTGATAAAATGGTAAATGATCAAATGGTAAATCTTAAAACCACACCGTTTACAGATATCCACATTGCGTTAGGCGCAAAAATGGCAGAGTTCGCAGGCTTTAACATGCCGATCCAATACCCTACCGGCATCAATCAGGAACACATGATCGTTCGGGAGGGCGTAGGCGTCTTCGATGTGAGCCACATGGGCGAGTTCTGGGTCAAAGGCGAGAAAGCTTTGGATTTTCTGCAGTACATCACCACGAACGACCTCTCGGTCATTCCTGCCGGAAAAGCGCAGTACACCTGCATGCCTAACGGAAAAGGCGGTATCGTAGATGACCTGATCATCTATAAATATTCCACCACCAAATACCTCATGGTAGTCAATGCCGGTAATATCGACAAAGACTGGGAATGGGTGAATAAGATTTATAAATTAAAATTTGAGAATTGTGATTTGAAATTGGAGAATGCTTCTGAGCGTTACGGTCAGTTGGCGGTACAAGGTCCGAAAGCAACCGAGATGCTCCAACTGCTGACCGACGCAGATTTAAAATCAATTGACTACTATGCCTTCCGCGAATGGAGTTTTGCGGGCGTTCCGGGTGTTATTCTCAGCAATACCGGTTACACCGGTGCCGGAGGATTTGAACTCTATTTCCCTGCAGAATACGGAAAACAGATTTGGGACGCCCTGTTCGAAGTGGGCAAACCTTTCGGTCTCGCTCCGATAGGCCTGGGGGCACGTGACAGTCTGCGGCTGGAGAAATGGTACTGCCTCTACGGTCATGACATAGATGACACAACCTCGCCGCTGGAAGCCGGACTGGGATGGATCACCAAACTGGATGCCAAAGACTTCATCGACCGCGATTTCCTCAAAGCACAGAAAGCAGAAGGCGTGAAACGCAAACTGGTTCATTTCGAATGCTTGGAGCGTGCTATCCCGCGTAACGGTTACGAGATCTGCAACGAGAATGGTGAAACCATCGGAAAAGTAACATCCGGTATCATGTTGCCAAATACCAAAGTGGGTATCGGCATGGGATACGTGCAGACTCCTTACGCCAAGAAAGGCGAGACAATCTATATCAAGATTCGCGAAAAACTCGTACCGGCTAAGCAGGTCTGATTGATAATTGATATTTACAATTGAATCCAACGACTAATAAGCACATTGCACTTGTCCTTGGTTCAGGAGGTGCGCGAGGACTCGCGCATATTGGTGCGATCGAAGCCCTTGAGGAGCGTGGTTATACGATTACCAGTATAGCCGGCTGCTCGATGGGTTCCATTATCGCTGGTATGTACGCCGCAGGACAACTCAAAGAAGCCAAAGAATGGTTCCTCAGAGTGGATAAGCAGCTCATCCTTAGGATGATGGATATAAATTTACTTAGCGGAAACGGCTTGGTAAAAGGACAACGCATCATTGAAGAGTTACAGACCATTGTGCCGGATCGTCCGATGGAACAATTGAACATTCCATGTACTATCGTTGCGTCAGATATAATGAGTACAGAAGAGGTGGTTTTCCGTACAGGCAGCCTTTTTGAAGCCGTACGCGCGTCCATCAGCATACCGCTCTTCTTCGAACCGGTACATATCGGCAAGTATGTGCTCATAGATGGAGGTATTCTAAACCCATTACCGCTGCATGTAGTAGAACGAACGGAGGGTGACCTTTTGGTAGCAATGGATATAAGCGGCAAAGACAGCATCGCTATCGACCATAAACTGAACTTCCTCAGTATTCTGGATCGAATAAGTGACATGCAAATTCAGCAGAATACCCTTCTCTCACTCCGAATAACCCCACCCGATATACACGCTGTGATGCGCCAATATGCCTATAACACCTTCGATTTTGACAAAGCCGAACAAATCATCGCCGATGGAAAAAAGATCATGAATGAGGCATTAGATAGGTACGAAAAAGTTTAAGATTTCAAAAAAAATATCAAGAATATCGATAATTCTTCAAAAAAGGCAAAAAAAATCGCGAAATCTTTTGCTATATGAAAAAAAAATTGTAATTTTGCAAAAAATTTGAACATTTATGGCTACTAAACACTATTTATCCTACTTGGAGGAAACGATACGCGCCAAATGGAATTATTTGGCGATGACCGATTTCGATGGTGAACATAAATATACCTACGCCGATATAGCGAGAGAGATTGCAAAATTGCATGTCACTTGGCGCGAGTGCGGTATTAAGGAGGGCGATAAGATTGCTCTTTGCGGTCGTAACTGTGCAAACTGGGGACTCCTTTTCCTGGCTGTTGAATCGTATGGTACGGTAACAGTCAGCATCCTGCCGGATTTCACGGCAGAGGGCATCTACTCACTGGTGGACCATTCCGAGGCTGTACTCTTGTACGTAGGTCCGAACGTAATGAAGCGTATTGACCCCAAGCAGATGAAGGGTCTAAAAGCGACCATCTTCATGGACGATATGCACATCGTGGAGGCTACGCCGGAATTCTCCAAAGCTTATGAGGGCGCAGAAGAGGCATTCAAAAAGGCATATCCGAAAGGAGTGAAGGTAAGCGATGTACATTATCCTACAGATAACTTCGACGAGATAGCAGTCATCAATTATACGAGCGGTTCAACGGGCAATCCGAAAGGCGTGATGCTGACTCATTTGAACTTGAGCGGAAACGTAGAGTTCGCTTGTCAGCGTATTCCTCATAAACCGGGCGATAAAGTGCTCTCAATGTTGCCTATCGCCCATATGTTCGGTCTGATGTTCGAGTTCCTCTATCAGGTGTGCGATGGTGCTGAGGTGTATTTCCTGACGCAAGCCCCCACCCCGACTGTGCTCATGAAAGCGTTCGCACAAGTGAAACCATTCATGATCCTGACGGTACCTTTGGTTATCGAGAAAATCATCAAGAAAGGTGTACTGCCAAAGATCAGTACCCCGACCATGAAGATTCTCTGGCAAACCCCGATTATCAAGACCATCGTTCGCAAAAAAGTGAAAGAAGGTTTGGATAAGATCTTCGGCGGCAGATTACGATTCCTTATTATCGGTGGTGCCGCCCTGAACGGCGAGGTAGAGCAAGTGCTGCACGATATACATTATCAGTACTGCGTGGGATACGGAATGACGGAATGCGGACCGCTTATCAGTTATGAAGACTGGTTCCGTTATGCGTTCCATAGTTGCGGAAAAGAGTTGCCGCAGTGCCGCGTGCGTATTGATTCTGAAGATCCTACCTCCAAGGATGGTGAGATTCAAGTGAAAGGTATCAACGTCATGAAGGGGTATTACAAGAACTCCGAAGCTACCAAAGCAGCCTTCACAGAGGATGGATGGATGAGGACTGGTGACCTCGGAGTACTTGATAAAGAGGGAAATATCTATATCCACGGTCGTTCAAAGAACATGATTCTCGGTCCTTCGGGACAGAATATTTACCCCGAGGAATTGGAGGACAAACTGAACTCCATGCCCGGTGTTGTAGAGTCCATCGTTTTGGACCGCGATCATAAACTGGTGGCGTTGGTCTTCCCTGATACTTCTACGGAAGGCAAGAAACTTTTAGGAACAAAGAGTCTGACTCAACAGATGGAAGAGAACCGCGTAGCGGTAAACAAGACCCTTCCGGTGTATAGCCAGATTAACTCTATAGAATTAGTGGCTTCGGAGTTTGAAAAGACCCCGAAACGCTCCATCAAGCGATATTTGTACAAATAAATATCGCATCCCGCGTTGTGGTTTTTGTGAGTATCCACAACGTTTCTGTAAATAATTATGTGAGTAAGTAGATGGATTTCTCTGAAATGGGAAATCAAAGCGAGTGTGTAACTGTGAAGCTATGCACTCGTTTTTTTATGACAAAGCACATTATGAAATCACTATTCTTCTGATAAAAATTATCAAAATCTTGCATATATCCAAAAAAAGTAGTAATTTTGCAGCGCAAAAATGTTTTGGGTATGGTTAAACATTATTTAAATTATCTGACCGACGTCATGTCACATCAGTGGAACGACCCTGCATTGACGGACTTCGGAGAGAATCATGAGTACACTTTTGCGGAGTTAGCTACGGAAATGGTGAAGCTCCATGTGTTGTTTGAGCAGTTAGGTATCAAGCGCGGAGACAAAATAGCTTTAGCGGGGCGTAACTGCGCTAACTGGGCAGCTGCCTATCTTGCTATCACCACCTATGAAGGCGTGGTTGTCAGCATATTACAGGATTTCACGGCGGATGACATAGCGCATCTATTGGATCACTCCGATTCGGATTTGCTCTTCGTAGGTCCTTATGTATGGAAAGAATTGCAAAACAAAGCCTTGCCTAAGCGTTTGAAAGCCGCCCTTTCACTGGAAGATTGGCGTCCGCTCTATACCGCAAAGGATGCTCCAATGCCCTCCAAAGAGGAATGGGAAGCTGCATTCAAAGCAAAATATCCGCGCCCTTTGATGCCGGAGGATATTCATTTCGCAGCCGATCCCGATGCCGTATCGCTCATTAACTATACCAGCGGTTCGACCGGTTCGCCCAAAGGCGTGATGCTTAACGGACGGTCGATTAGCAATAATATCGAAATTGGAATGAAGATCCTGCCAGTGGATCCGGGACAGCGGATCGTATCGATGTTACCGCTCGCTCACATGTTCGGTCAGGTTTGCGAACTGCTATACCCGCTTTGCTGCGGTACCCACATCTATTTCCTGACCAAGAGCCCCACCCCTTCTATTCTGCTCAAAGCGCTCAAAGAGGTACAACCTTATCTGGTGGTAACCGTACCGCTGGTGATCGAGAAGATATACAAGAAGAATCTGGACCCGACGCTCAGCAAATGGATCATCCGCATGTTCTGGCATACACCTATCATCGGTGCTATCCTCAAAAGCCGCGTCAAAAGCGGTCTGCGTAGTGCCTTCGGCGGTAGATTACGCTATTTCATCTGCGGAGGAGCGGCCATGAACCCCATCGTGGAGAAATGTCTGATGGATATCCATTTCCCGCTCTCTATCGGATACGGAATGACTGAATGCGGTCCGCTTATCGGTGGTAACCCTCCTAAGTATTTCAAAGCTCGTTCAGGAGGAGTGCCGGTAATGAATATGGACGTTAAGATTGATAATCCGAACGAAGCAGGTATCGGTGAGATCCTCGTCAAGGGAGAGAACGTGATGCTTGGTTATTACAAGAACCCTGAAGCTACCAAAGCTGTGTTCACCGAAGACGGTTGGATGCGTACAGGAGACCTCGGACGACTCGACAAGAAGAAAAATATCTATATCAAAGGACGTTGCAAAACGATGTTCCTCGGTGCTTCGGGACAGAATATCTACCCTGAGGAGATTGAAGACAAACTCAACAACCAAGAGGCTGTCGGCGAATCGCTCATCGTAGAACGCGAAGGTAAACTGGTAGCACTCGTCTTTCCCGACGAGACCCTCACCAAGCGAATGACACTCGATGAGATACAACAACTGATGAAGGAGAACTTGCAGAAACTCAATAGTTTGATTCCTTCCTACAGCAAAGTGTCAGACATCGAGGTACAAGAGCAACCCTTTGAGAAAACCCCCAAGAAATCAATCAAACGATTCCTGTATAAGTAATTTTATAGAGAAAATAGCATTCTTAAGCAAATCTTAAACTTTCTTTAAAAATAAATTTGTACCTTTGCGCCGTTTTTAACAGATGAGCTCAAAGGTACAATTTATTATGAACTACGAAGGATTATTATTAGGAGCCGGCGCGTTCTTTTGTATCGGGTTGTTCCATCCGCTGGTGATTAAGGCGGAGTATTATTTTGGCGTCAAATCATGGTGGGCATTTCTCTTCATGGGATTGGTTGCAGCAATCGCTTCTTTGTTTGTGGAGAATACCTATCTTTCCATCTTCTTGGGTATCTTTGCCTTTTCCGCCTTTTGGGGGATTGGTGAGATCTTCAAACAACGGGAACGAGTCCGTAAAGGTTGGTTTCCAAAGAATCCCAAAAGAAAATACTGATTATTAACAATTAAGCGGAGCTTTCGTGCTCCGCTTAATTGTTAATTCTTGCTTACAACAGGTGGTATGTCACGGTCAATCCTGCCATCACGATAGATACCATTGACATCAGTTTGATCAGTATATTCAGGCTCGGTCCCGACGTATCTTTGAAAGGATCTCCCACGGTGTCGCCCACCACGGTTGCTTTATGGCAGTCACTACCCTTTCCTCCGAAATGACCTTCCTCCACGTATTTCTTGGCGTTATCCCAAGCACCTCCTGCATTGGCCATGAAGACAGCTAACACAAAACTGGTTGCCAAACCGCCGATCAATAATCCTAACACTCCTGCTACACCAAGTATTAGACCGGTAATAACCGGCACGATAATCGCCAGGATAGAGGGCAATAACATCTCCTGCTGAGCACCCTTGGTAGAGATCTCCACACAGCGAGCGTAATCCGGATCCGCCTTTCCTTCCAGAATACCTTTGATGGTCTGGAACTGGCGACGTACCTCTTCCACCATGTGTTGTGCCGCACGCCCCACAGCGTTCATCGTCAGACCGCAGAACAGGAATGCCATCATCGAACCGATAAAGATACCCACCAGCACAACAGGGTTCATCAGGTTCACATTATACGCATTCATGAAATCTACCAGCGTCGCTTTGGCTGCATCGACGCCGTTCGGCAAAGCTTCGCCCGTACGGATCAATGCTATCTTCAATTCCTCTACATACGAAGCCAAGAGTGCCAACGCCGTCAATGCAGCCGAACCGATAGCAAAACCCTTACCCGTTGCAGCTGTAGTGTTTCCCAACGCATCCAAGGCGTCCGTACGCTGACGTACCTCAGCCGGCAGACCCGACATCTCGGCGTTACCACCAGCGTTATCCGCTATCGGACCATACGCGTCGGTCGCCAGAGTGATACCCAGCGTGGACAACATTCCTACCGCTGCTATTCCGATACCATACAGACCCATACTCAAGTTAGCCGCGCTGAACTCCACATGGAACCCGTTGGCACACAGATAAGCTAAGATAATTGCTACACCTACCGTTACTACAGGAATAGCTGTGGACAACATGCCTAATCCTAAACCGCTGATAATCACGGTTGCAGGACCGGTCTGCGAGCTCTCACTCACTTTCTGAGTAGGCAGATAACTCTGCGAGGTATAATATTCCGTTGATTGACCGATGATCATACCGGCAATCAGACCTACCACCACCGAGAGGCTGACTTGCCACCATTGATCTGTCTCCGTTCCAAAGAGCCAGGCAAAAATGCCAAACGTCACAGCTGCAATCAGGAAACCCGCCATATTCGTTCCGACAGCCAATGCGCGTAGCAACTCTTTCATCCCAGCCCCCTCTTTGGTTTTCACCATGTAAATACCTATTATTGAGAGCAATACGCCGCAAGCTGCTATTAACGAAGGAGCCAATACGGCGCGTAATTGCATTTCTTCGCAGAACGCAAAAGCTGACGCACCAAGAGCCATCGTAGCCAAGATTGAACCGGCGTAACTCTCATATAAGTCTGCTCCCATACCGGCTACGTCGCCCACGTTATCGCCCACATTGTCCGCAATAGTAGCTGGATTTCGGGGATCATCCTCAGGAATGTTATACTCTGTCTTACCTACCAAGTCTGCTCCTACATCCGCTGCTTTTGTGTAGATACCTCCGCCCACACGTGCGAACAGCGCTTGAGTAGATGCACCCATTCCGAACGTTAACATCGTCGTCGTGATGGTGATCAGATCACCTTCGGCTCCTACCCAAGCCAGCAGTCCGGTTCCCTTGAGAACCAAGAACCATCCGGCGATATCCAACAACGCCAATCCGACCACTGTCAGACCCATCACAGCTCCCGAACGGAATGCCACTTGCAGACCTGCATTGAGACTCTGACGTGCAGCATTGGCAGTGCGGGAAGAAGCATAAGTGGCTGTCTTCATACCGAAGAAACCTGCCAAACCGGAGAAGAATCCTCCCGTCAAGAACGCAAACCAAACAATACCGTTCTGCAGGTTAAAATACGCCATGATGGCAAAGACAAGCGCCAACACGATGAACACGATCGTCACCACTTTGTACTGCTGTTTGAGGTAAGCCAAAGCTCCTTTGCGCACATGCGACGCAATCGTTTTCATTAACTCTGTACCCTCCTCCTTGCTCATCATCGAGCGGTAGAAACAGTACGCAAATCCGAGCGCTAAAAGAGATGCCGCCAAAACGACATACATAAGAATTGTTAAATCCATAGAATTGTGTTTTTGTATTAGATGGTTATGTTTTTCAAATCCGGCTGCAAAATTACTACAAATTTTGCATATATGCAAATAAATACTCAAAAAAAATTTAGGAAATGTGCGTGCGCGCTTGCACATGTGAAAATTTTTTTGTAATTTTGTGCCCGATTTTAATTTGCCTTATTTTGAACTTTAATTATTTCATATATGGACTCAAAGTATAATCCTACTGACATTGAAGCCCGCTGGTATCAATACTGGCTGGACAACAAACTCTTTCACAGCGAGCCGGATGGCCGCGATCCATTTACCATCGTTATTCCGCCGCCTAACGTAACAGGTGTGCTGCATATGGGACATGTGCTGAATGAGACCATTCAGGACATTTTAGTACGTCGTGCACGTTTGGAAGGCAAGAACGCTTGCTGGGTGCCCGGAACAGACCATGCTTCTATTGCTACCGAAGCAAAAGTCATCAAACGACTCAAAGAGCAAGGGATCAATAAGTCCGACCTGACCCGTGAGCAGTTCCTTAAACACGCGTGGGATTGGACCGACGAACACGGAGGCATCATTTTGAAGCAGCTCCGCAAACTCGGCTGTTCATGTGATTGGGACCGCACGTCCTTCACCATGGACGAGACCCGTTCCAAAGCCGTTATTCACGTCTTCTGTGACCTCTATAAGAAAGGTCTCATCTACCGCGGTCTGCGTATGGTGAACTGGGACCCGGAGCGTCAGACTGCCCTTTCCGACGAGGAGGTGATCTACCACGACGAGCATAACAAGTTCTATTACCTGCGCTACCAAGTAGCTGAAGAGCCGGGCAAATATGCCATCGTGGCAACTACCCGTCCAGAGACCATCTTCGGCGATATAGCGGTCTGCATCAACCCCAAAGAGGAGAAGAACCAGTGGCTCAAAGGCAAGCACGTCATCGTACCGGGTGTCGGTCGTGTCATCCCCATCATCGAAGACCGCTACGTGGAGATTGGTTTCGGAACAGGCTGCCTCAAAGTGACGCCGGCACACGACGTCAACGACTATGCCCTGGGGCAGAAATACAACCTCAAGACTATCGACATCTTCACGCCGGATGCCCATCTGAACATGGACACCGTCGAGCCGGAACTCCAACCTAACGTACGCAAGTACCACGGCATGGATCGTTTCGACTGCCGCAAACAGATCGTCGAAGATCTCAAAGCCCTCAACCTCGTCGAGAAAATCGAGGACTACGACAACAAAGTCGGTTATTCTGAGCGTACAAACGTGCCTATCGAGCCGCGTTTGAGCCTCCAGTGGTTCGTCAAGATGCAGCATTTTGCAGACATCGCCCTCCCGCCGGTAATGAACGACGACATCGTTTTCTATCCTGCGAAATACAAAAACACGTACCGCAACTGGCTCGAGAACATCAAAGACTGGTGTATCAGCCGCCAACTCTGGTGGGGACACCGTATCCCGGCATATTACGACGCAGATCTATTGGCACAAACCGGCCTCGAGAACTACCCGGACGACAAGATTATCGTTTCGGAGACCAAGCCGGAAGGCAACTACGTTCAGGACGAAGGCGCTTTGGATACATGGTTCAGCTCGTGGTTGTGGCCTATATCCTTGTTCGACGGCATTGAGCATCCGGACAACAAAGAGATCAACTATTACTACCCGACGGCAGACCTCGTTACCGGACCGGATATTATCTTCTTCTGGGTAGCACGAATGATCATGGCGGGCTATGAGTACCAAGGCAAAATGCCGTTCAAGCACGTCTATTTCACAGGTATCGTCCGCGACAAACTCGGACGCAAGATGTCCAAATCCCTCGGTAATAGCCCTGACCCATTAGACCTCATCGAGCGTTTTGGAGCAGATGGTGTACGTATGGGTATTCTCCTTTCTGCTCCTGCCGGAAACGACATCCTCTATGACGATTCGCTCTGTGAGCAGGGACGTAACTTCTGCAACAAGATCTGGAACTGTTTCCGTATGGTCAAAGGTCTCGAGATAGCGGACATCCCACAGCCCGAGACCTCCAAGTTTGCTATCGATTGGTTCGACGCACAACTGAGCAAGACATCCGAAGAGATAGCCGACTTGTTCAGCAAATATCGTCTGAGCGAGGCATTGATGGAGATCTACAAACTCTACTGCGACGAGTTCAGCGGCTGGTACCTCGAAATGATCAAACCCGCATACCAGCAACCTATCGACCGCGCAACATACGAAGCCACCCTTGCATTCTTCGACCGCTTGCTCGTTCTGCTCCACCCCTTCATGCCGTTCATCACCGAGGAACTCTGGCAGAACCTCTATGAGCGCAAAGAGGGTGAGTCTATCATGGTAGCCAGCCTACCCCAACCCTCCCTAAAGGGAGGGAGCTATGAGATTCTCTCCGATATTGAGACCCTGAAAGAGATTGTATCGGGCGTACGAAATGTGCGCGCGTCGAAGAACATCCCGCAGAAGGAGCGTCTGACGCTTATCTCTCCGGTTGAGCTGAACCCGCTTGTGGACAAACTTGCGAATGTAGATATCGCCAAGCTTGGCGATTCTAACGGCAACTGTGCGAAGTTCCTTGTTGGCACAACCGAGTTTGCGATTCCGATGGATCAGTTCATCAACGTAGAGGAAGAGCTCAAGAAACTCGAAGCGGATCTCGCACACCAACAAGGTTTCCTCAAAGGCGTCATGGCAAAACTGAGCAATGAGCGTTTCGTCCAGAATGCCAAACCGGAGATTGTCGAGCTGGAGCGCAAGAAGAAAGCCGACGCCGAGAGCCGTATCGCTTCTATCAATGAAGCCATCAAAGCGCTCAAAGGCTAAAAGAATTGACGATTTGACGATTGACAAGGTACGATTGATGGACGATTGAAAAGAATTGACGATTGTCCACGTAAATCGTAAATAAATAAAACTCGTCAATAAATCGTCAATCGTAAATCTGTAAATCGTAAATAAAATCAATTATCAATTGATTTCCGAAGGCAACATAGAAGTCATAGGCGCACGGGTACATAACCTGAAAAATATCAGCGTCTCTATTCCCCGAAAACGGCTGACGGTCATTACAGGCCTCAGCGGTTCGGGGAAATCGTCTCTTGCCTTCGACACCATCTTTGCAGAAGGTCAACGTCGTTACATGGAGACCTTCTCGTCCTATGCACGCGGTTTCATCGGTCAGATGCAACGCCCTGACGTGGACAAAATAACAGGTCTTAGTCCGGTCATCTCCATTGATCAAAAGACCACGACCAAGAACCCTCGTTCCACCGTTGGAACCATTACGGAGGTGTATGATTTTCTGCGATTACTCTTTGCGCGTGCCGCAGAACCCTATTCGTACCTTTCCGGCAAGCCGATGGTTAAATTCACGGACGAGCAGATCATCCAACTGATCGTGAATGAATTTGCAGGAAAGAAGATCCTCTTGTTGGCTCCTTTGGTTAACGCCAGAAAGGGACATTACAAGGAACTGTTCGAGACCATCCGCAAGAAAGGATTTGTGCATGTTCGCGTGGACGGCGAGGTGCGCGAGATAGTGGCAGGCATGAAACTGGACCGCTATAAGACCCACACGATCGAAGTGGTGGTGGACCGATTAAAAGTTAAAAACCTCTCCCCGACCAACCCCTCAAGGGAGGGAGATGAGATAGACCTGCATCGTTTGCGGCAGTCAGTGGACAGAGCCATGACACAAGGCAATGGTATCATGATGATTGTAGAGAGCGACCTGCCTTCAGAAGTCCGGTTCTTGAGCCGTAATCTGATGTGTCCAGAGACAGGTCTTAGTTATCAAAATCCCGCTCCTCACACGTTCTCATTCAATAGTCCGTCGGGTTGGTGTCCCTGCTGCAAAGGACTTGGAAAGGTAAAAGGCGAAAGGTTAAAGAATGAAGGATTAATGGAGGAGATAGACGAAGCCATTCGTGAAGATAACTGGTGGGAACGTCTGACGGAATTCACAGATAACGAGGAAGATGAGAACGAAGAATGGATTGTATGTCCGGAGTGTCAGGGCAAGCGTTTGAGCAAAGAATCACTCAGCTATAAGTTCGGCAAGTATTCTATCTCAGACCTTTCGGAAATGGACATAGACGAGTTAATCAAAGCCCTTACCGGTTTCAAAGACTCCAATGAACTGAAACAGCAGCAAAAAGCGATCGCGGAACCTATTCTCAAAGAGATCATCGGTCGTTTGCGTTTTATGCAGTCCGTGGGTCTGAGTTATCTCTCTCTTAATCGCAGCAGCGAGAGTCTTTCCGGTGGTGAGAGCCAACGAATCCGTCTGGCTACTCAGATTGGAAGCCGTCTTGTCAACGTACTATATATCCTTGACGAGCCTTCCATCGGTCTTCACCAACGAGATAACGAACGGCTGATCAACAGCCTCAAAGAGTTGCGCGACCTCAATAACTCCGTCATCGTTGTAGAACATGACGAACAGATGATGCGCGAGGCGGACTGGATAGTAGATATAGGTCCTAAAGCAGGCCGTCTCGGAGGTAATGTTCTTTTCTCCGGTACGCCGGAAGACTTACTCAAGACCGATACATTGACGGCGCAGTATTTAAAGGGAAAACGGACCGTGACCGAGGTCACTGAAAGAACAAAGACCGCTTCGCTGAAAGACCGCTCCGCTGAAAGATTTATTACGCTCAGCGGATGTACGGGGAATAACCTAAAGAACGTGACGGTGAAGATTCCGTTGGGTAAGATGGTATGCGTCACGGGTGTGAGTGGAAGCGGTAAATCGACACTCATCAACCAGACACTCTACCCCATCCTCAGTCAGAAATTCTATCGGTCCAAGACAGCCCCGCTCCCCTATAAACGGATTGAAGGCGTGGAGTTGATTGATAAAGTCATCAATGTGGATCAATCGCCTATCGGTCGCACGCCGCGTTCTAACCCTGCGACATACACGAATGTCTTCAATGACATACGCGATTTGTTTGCCGCGTTACCGGAGTCCAAGATCCGCGGATGGAAGACCGGACGATTCTCCTTCAACATGCATGGAGGACGTTGCGATGAATGTATGGGAAATGGATATAAGACCATCCAGATGCACTTCATGCCGGATGTTTATGTGCCTTGTGAAGTGTGCGGAGGGCAACGTTATAACCGCGAGACGCTTGAGGTACGCTGGAAAGGAAAGAACATCGCAGATATACTTGACATGACCGTCAACCAAGCCGTCGAGTTCTTTGAACCCCAGCCGACTATTCTCCGTAAGATCAAGACCATTCAGGATGTGGGATTGGGCTATATCAAACTGGGTCAGTCCTCTACATCCCTCTCCGGCGGGGAGAGTCAGCGCATCAAATTAGCAACAGAGTTATCCCGCCCGAGTACAGGAAAGACGCTTTACATCTTAGATGAACCCACCACGGGTCTTCATTTTGAGGATATTCGTGTGCTTCTTGGTGTACTACGGCAGTTAGTGGAAAAAGGAAATACCGTCATCATCATTGAGCATAACACAGATGTCATTCGTGCCTGCGATTGGATCATTGACCTTGGTCCCGAAGGAGGACGAGGAGGAGGAACAATCGTCGCAGAAGGAACGATTGAAGATATACGCAAGAACCCCAAAAGTATCACTGGACAATTTATATGATAACAAACCCTCTTGCCATCATCGCCATTTTATTGGCAACCACCTTGTTCGTTCCGATGATTTGCCGTAAGATACGCATCCCCAGCATTGTGGGATTTATCATCGTAGGCATCTGTATCGGTCAGAACGGTTGGCATCTCATCAGCGGTGGAGATGTGATCCAAACGCTCGGTAAGATAGGTATGCTTTATATCATGCTTCAAGCCGGTATAGAGGTGGACATCAATGATTTCAGGCAGCAACGCGGACGGGCAACCATATTTGGTCTCTACTCTTTTCTTTTTCCTTTCGGATTAGGATTCATTACGAGTCTGCTTTTAGGTTATGATTGGATCACCAGTGCACTATTAGGCGCCATGTATGGAAGCCACACGCTGATGACTTATCCTATTGTCAACCGTTACGGGGTACAGAAGAACGAGGCGGTGAATATCGCTATCGGCGGTACGATGCTTTCAATCTCCTTAGCCCTCTTCGTACTGGCTTTATTGCGTAATTTTGATGCGGTAGAAACATTAACTATTCCGTTATGGCGACAACTTTTCCGCATTGCGCTGACCTTACTGCATATACTGGTAATCTTCCCGAAAGTAGCACAACGTTTCTTCAAACGCTGGTCTGATCCCACCACGGGGTTTATGGTTGTTATGACGCTGATGACAGTCTCTGCATGGATGGCAGAGTGGTGTGGGTTGGAAGCTATCTTAGGTGCCTTCATCTGCGGTGTTGCGATGAATAAGTTAGTACCTAACCTCAGTCCGGTGATGCAGCGCATCAATTTCGTGGGTAATAACCTCTTTGTACCGCTCTTCCTCATCGGCGTGGGAATGATGATTGATGTGTCTGTTCTATGGAGCGGATGGGCTACACTCATTATTGCGGTTGTGATGATTGCTACCAAATTAGCCGGCAAATGGTTAGCCGCATGGTTGGCACAAAAGAGTTTTGGTTTGCAAGCAGTAGAGCGTCAACTCATCTTCGGTCTCACGCACGCTACTGCTGCCGGAACACTCGCGATTGTAACAGTGGGTTATGAAACAGGTATCTTTGGTCCGGAGATTCTCAATGCGTCCATTCTGATGATTTTGGTACTATGTACCTCTGCTTCGTTCGTTACCGAGTATTCCGCCAAACAGTTAGCGTTGCAAGAAGCAGCCCGCTTAGAGGCGGATAAAGCCGATAACTCGTGGCTCCTAATGACAGTAGGAGAAAACCGGCACTACGAACTCAAAGAATTAAGCGAGCTCAGCGAACTGAACGAACCTGTGTTCACCTCGGAAAGCGACTGGAGCGAAGCCATGAACCTCATCAATCGTCAGAGCAAAGCAGCGCTTATCTATCATCCCCAACAACCCCTCAATACGATTTCCCGTATATTGGTGGCAGTTCCGCGGTACGCAGAGAAAGAGCATGATTTCATTTCCTGCTTTGGTCTGATTCGTCGTCTGAGCAGTCAATTAGGAGCGAAAGTTGTTTTCTTCACGAATGAAGAGACCCAAAAAGTACTGCAGACTTTCTGTCTCCGTAAAGGCAAATACTTACGCGCCTCTTATCGCGAAATGGAAGATTGGGAGGATGCCTTGATGATAGCAAAACAGATGACTCGGGACGACCTGATTATCCTGATCAATGCACGTCCTTCCACCCCATCCTATAACCCGCTCTTTGAACAAGTACCGGATATGTTGTCGCGTTTCTTCAGCGACCATAGTTACATGCTCATTTACCCGGAACAAGAGACAGGAAATGCAATCCCCGATCTCCTGACAGGAGATACCACACAAGCAAGCCGAACCTGGAAAATCGTTAGTGCTTTGAAGCGTTGGGCCGTATCTTTTCAACAAAGATAACCCATAGACCGAATAAAATGGCGTAGAAAAGGTACTTGAAGATATAATCATGCAGAATAGTAAACCATTCCGGATGAAACTCAATAAAGAGCGAGATAAGAAATATACGCAATATATTAAATCCGTAACACACTCCCCATCCCAATGGTATATACCATAGTTTATGAATCCATCCGCCTTGTACGGTAAGGATCAGACACATCCAAATAAAACTCTGCTTTAGTCCCGAGCAGCCCCAAATAATAGTGGTTCCGCTGCCTGAATCGAAACGAATGGTGTGATCCCCGACCATATATACAGTGTCGCGACCGAGCGAAAGAAGCCAATAGACAGCGGACGCAATATGGCAGGACATCATCTCAAAGGGCGCCGTAACATCCATGCCGAACCAAGTCACCATCTCTCCGTCTTCATCCCCCACGAAGGTGAACTTCCAGAAAAAGTTCGCCACGAGAAGCGTGACCATAAAAATGATCACGTCCCTATATGGACGGATTTGAGATTTGAGATTAGAGATTTGAGATTTGAGTTCCATTCCTTATATTTGAGTTTTCGCAAACGGCACTTCGTCGATAGCACAAAATTCTTTTCCTAAATACTTGAAATAGCCCGCCTGACAAATCATTGCAGCATTGTCAGTTGTGAAACTAAAAGGCGGAATGAAGACCGTCCAATGATATTTCTTACCGTAGTCAATAAATGCCTGTCGTAACGCACTATTCGCGCTCACTCCTCCTGCAACCGCTACTTGGTTGATACCCAAATCCTTAGCTGCTTTCTTCAGTTTGCGCATAAGTATATCCACTACCGTCGCTTGCAGACTTGCACACATGTCTTCCCGCAAGTTAGGAATCTTCTCCGCCAAGGCATCAATCGTATCTACGTTATGCGCCTTGAGCAAATCACGGAGCGTATAGAGGAAAGAGGTTTTCAGTCCCGAGAAGGAGTAGTCATAACCGGCTATATTAGGTTTGGCGAAGGGATACTTGGTAGCATCGCCAAGCTTAGCGAGCTTATCTATCCAAGGTCCTCCCGGGTAAGGCAGTCCCAGTACTTTAGCACATTTATCAAAGGCTTCCCCTGCTGCATCATCGATTGTCTGACCGATGATCTGCATGTCGTTATAGGCTTTGACGAGCACTATCTGACTGTTACCTCCGCTAACGAGCAGACATAAGAACGGGAAAGTGGGATGCGGAAGACCTGTTCCATCCTCCACAAAATGCGCGAGCACATGCCCCTGCAAATGGTTCACATCAATAATCGGTACGTTGAGCGACAAAGCGAGACCTTTCGCAAAAGAGGTTCCCACAAGCAACGACCCCAACAGACCCGGACCACGGGTGAAAGCGATTGCAGAGATATCCTCTTTGCTCACCCCCGCACGCTTGAGCGCTGTATCCACCACCGGTAAGATATTCAATTGATGGGCACGACTTGCCAATTCCGGCACCACACCTCCGTACTCCTCATGCACCTTCTGGCTCGCAATCACATTACTGCGCAGCACCCCGTCCACAATCACCGCGGAGGAGGTATCATCACAACTCGATTCGATCGCTAATATAACGATTGGTTTTTCCATATAAATAGTTATAATTCTACTGTTTCGCCTTTCTGAGGCACCTCAATATTTTTGAATCCCGCCTCATGGAGATGTCCTTTGTAAGCCTCGGCAGCATTCTCGTCTCCATGCACTACAAATACACGTCGTACCTGTTCAACAGCAAGGCTTCGTGTCAGATAATCAATCATTTCCTTATAATCACCATGCCCGGAGAAACCTTCAATCTTTGTTATTTGGGCTTTGATCTTACGATCCAGTCCGAAGATGGAGATCCACTGCAGCCCGGGCTGTTGAATACGGGCACCCAAGGTCGTTGGTTCGCAATACCCTACAATGAGGATAGTACAACGCGGATCGGATATATGGTTCGCTACATGATGCTTGATTCGTCCAGCCTCCAACATGCCCGAAGCAGAGATGATGATACAGGGTTCGTCCTTATGGTTCAATGCTTTCGATTCCCGGATATCCGTGATATAACGCAGGGTGTTAAAGCCAAATGGATCGGGATCAAACTGCATCGTATCCCGCACTTCGTCGCTTAACTCATCGGGATACATGCGGAAGATCTGGGTTGCATTCGTACTCATCGGGCTGTCCACATAGACCGGAATATGAGGCAAACGCCCATCGTTGTATAGTTGGTTGAGGACATAAACAATCTCCTGTGTACGTCCGACTGAGAAAGAAGGAATCAGGAGTTGTCCTTTGCGATATACACAAGTATCTTCCACAACGCCCAATAGTTGCTCTTCCGTCACCTCTGCATTCTCATGCAGACGATCTCCGTATGTTGATTCACAAATCAGATAATCGCATTGCGGGAAGAGTTGCGGAGACGGCAGAATATGGCAATGCTTCCGTCCGATGTCCCCAGTATAAGTTAAGCGCTTCCACCGGCGCGTCGCCGGAGACGGACAGCCATTCGGATCTTTCTCCTCCTCGTATATCTCCAGACTGCAAACAGCTCCGCCGAGCATGTGACCGGAATTGGTAAAAGTAAGGAGCACATCGTCAAACACTCTGAACCTGCGGTCGTAACTATAGGTTACGAAATGCTTCATCGCTTTGTTCACATCCTGCTGGGTATAAAGCGGCTCAATCTTATATTTCTTTCCCTTCTCCTTATGCGGGTTCTGCTTGTCAATTTTCTTGTTATAGGTACGCACATCCTGCTCTTGGATGAACGCAGTATCGGTCAGCATCAATGCACATAGATCGCGGGTTGCCGGGGTGCAGTAGATATCCCCTTTGAAGCCCATCTTCACGATATAAGGAATCAGCCCCGAATGGTCTATATGCGCGTGGCTGAGAACCACACAATCCAACTTAGCTGGATCAAACCCCAAGTCCCTGTTAGCAGCATCAGTCTCCATACCTTTACCCTGATACATACCGCAGTCCAATAAGATAGTATGCCCAGAATCGGTGGTGATCAAATGCTTACTACCCGTAACTTCGCGCGTTGCGCCTAAAAATTGTATCTTCATGGCTCATACATATTTGATGCTGCAAAGTTACTACAATTTTTGCATATATGCAAATATTCTGTTATTTTTTTTGAGATTTGGCAAATAATTATCATTAATGCCATATGCGTAGCGTCTCTTTCGGTAGTATGAGAGAGCAGAAAGCGGCTCAAAAGCGGGGAGGTTCGTTGGGATTTGTTCGTTAGATGACGGTTGTAGAGCGGCTTTGAGGTCTCGGTAGATACAGACATAGACATATTGATAGAAACGGGAATAGGCTTTGAGTCCCGGTTCCGGCTGCTGATGACCTTTGCAAACACGGTAATAATGCTTGAAGAAGCGGATCCGCCATTCGAGTGCTTCGCGGGTATAGCTGTGTTCCAAAGCGTGAGCACGGCGTTGTGCGAGCTTGATGATCTCACGGTTAGCTTGACAGGCAGCCGACCAAGTCTTGGGGAAATGGTAGGTGTAGAGTTGAAGCAGGCCGGGACGATGAGGAGAATAGCGGACGATGATGTGTTTGCGGCGTTTTTGTCCGATTTTGAGTTTATTCATGGCTCCCCAGAGGTATTGGATACATTCCGCAGGCACGAAATAACGCACCCCTTTGGAATAAACAGGGGTGGAAGGCGGGAGTTGGACAAAAGTAGCAATCTTGCGCGCCAAACCGTTAATAACCGTTGTTTTTAAGTGCTGTGACATGGTTTGTAATGTATTGTAAATGTGCGTTTTATAAGTTTCAATTTTAAAGATGGTCTAGGATACATCTGTTCCGGTCTCGAAATACCTAAGGAGTTAAGTCGATGGGCATAAATTGGAGAGGGAATGATGATTATTGAAATCCGGTGCAAAGGTACTACAAAAATTGCACATACGCAAGTATTAGAAGAAAAATTCACAAAAATATAGATAAAATGGTACTTTTATTTGCGAGTGTCATTTTTTTTGTGTAATTTTGCAGCGCAAAATATAATCGCTGACACCGACAGCATAAAAAGCGGTAACAACAAAATAGACATATACAGGCGCAAGGTGTCGCGCCTAAACATATTAATTAAAGAAGCGTTTGCTTTGCTCTTTGTAGAGAAAAATTAGGAACTTTTCATCTAAGCGAGAGGATTGCAAATAGGCTTCACGCATCGGCGTGGAGTTACTATGTGCATACTTGCTTATAAGGTTTTCCTAATTACCTCTCTACAAAGTGTGTGGCATAGTAGCCTCACGCTTTTAGTTTTATAATTACTAACCCGCTCTATTTATGGCTGCTATAGAGCACCCTAAAAAACATTTACAAAAAATGAAAACTCTAAAAATGAAGTGGTTGCCATTCTTATTGTTGGCAGTTTTTGTTCTTGTAATTCCTGCTTGTAAAGACAAGAATGAAGTTACAAATGACTCATCTGAAAATTCCGTCATCGTCGGAACTTGGCGTTACGACTTTGGTGATGATGGTTTCATTATTCGAACTTTTAAAAAGGACGGCAATGGAGTATACCAAGAATATGATCATAGATATATACAAGACACATTCTCATTTACTTACTATTACGACAAAACAACTGAACAATATAAGATAGTAGAAACAGACGGAAAGTACACTCATACATTAGTAGTGATGTATGTTAATCAGACGGAAATGGTAATAGTTGACGAAAAGGGAGCAGAAACATACTATAGGGTCAATTAGTCTGCCTTTTCACGTATAACTAGTTTTAACATTCCCGTAGATGATTCACTCGGGAATGTTTTTTTATTTTATGCATAGCATATTGTTTGAGCAAAGTTGGTTAAATTGGTTAACGGAGAGGGGATAAAGAAAATATCAAAAATCTTTGATTTTATTTGCATATGTCAAAAAAAAGCAGTAAATTTGCACGAATTTTCAAACGGGATTATGTTTTTTTATTTTCTTCTCATACGCATAGCTGCATTATTCGGGCATCGGAAAGCCCAATTGATCGTAGCGGGACAGAAAGAGGCACTCAGCGAGCAGTTGGCTCAATACCAAGGTTGTATCTGGTTTCACGCCGCTTCGGTAGGTGAGTTTGAACAAGCTCGTCCGGTTATAGAGCGGCTTCGTAGGGAGCGTCCGGAGCAGCAGATTGTAGTGACGTTCTTCAGCCCGTCGGGCTATGAAGCGCGTAAGTCATACCCCCATGCAGACGGGATTTATTACCTCCCCTTCGCTACATCGCGTAACGCCAAGCTTTTTTTAGAAGCTCTGCAACCGAAGATGGCCATCTTTGTCAAATATGAGTTTTGGCCCGCCTACCTGCGTGAACTCAAGAAACGGAATATCCCGACCTATAGTATTTGCGCTATCTTCCGTCCCAATCAACTCTTCTTCCTTCCATGGGGTAAGTTGCATTTGAAGTTGCTCAAATGTTTCACGCAAATATACGTACAAGATCAGGCATCGCTTGTACTCTTGGCGAAACATGGCATAGCCAACGTTTGCGTAGCGGGCGACACACGTTTCGACCGGATGATGGAGCTTCGTGCGGCGGACACGAAAGATCTGACGCTAGTGTCGCATTTTGCCGAAGGGTCTCAACGCGTCATCGTAGCTGGTAGTACTTGGCCAAAAGATGAGGTTTTGTTTGCGCAGTACATGCAGTCAGAACCGGGAGCCAAACTGATTCTTGTGCCGCATGAAATAGACCCGAAACACCTGCATTTTATTTTCCGCTTGTTCCAAGGACGGATAGTGCGATACTCGGCAGTTAGCGGGATGAAAGACGAGGTCAGTCAGCGGAATATTCTGCAGCAAGCGACCATCCTGATAGTCGATACAATGGGTCTACTCTCCTCTATCTACCGTTTCGGACAGGTAGCATACATAGGCGGCGGATTCGGCGTCGGGATCCATAACACGATTGAGGCTGCAGCATATGGTATGCCCGTTCTATTCGGTCCTAACTATAGTCATTTCCGAGAGGCACAAGGACTGATTGATTCCGGAGCAGCAAGGAGTATCAAGAATTACAGTGAGTTGGAATCAGCGCTTACTACCGCCCTTGATCAATACGAAACAATTGGCGCCAAAGCTGCTGAATATGTGCAATCAGAATTAGGCGCTACGGAGAAAATATATAAAGAAATGTTTTAAAAATTGACGATTGGACGATTGACGAGGTACGATTGATTGACGATTGAAAGAAATTGACGATTGTCCGTGTAAATCGTAAATCAAGAAACTCGTCCATAAATCTGAAAAGTGTTCATCGTAAATCGTAAATAAAAAAAATATGGCACAAAAACCAAGCATTCCAAAGGGCACGCGTGACTTCGGACAAGTCGAAATGGCGCGTCGCAATTATATCTTTAACACGATTAAGTCAGTTTTCAGTCTGTATGGTTTTCAGCAGATTGAGACCCCCGCGATGGAGAACCTCTCCACGCTAATGGGAAAGTACGGCGAGGAAGGCGACAAACTGCTCTTCCGAATTCAGAACAGCGGCGAGAAAGCCAGTTTAGCGCCGGAGAAAGGTCTGAGGTATGATTTGACGGTTCCTTTTGCGCGTTATGTAGTGCAACACCGCGAGGAGATCTCTTTCCCGTTCAAGCGTTTCCAGATCCAGCCCGTATGGCGTGCTGACCGTCCTCAGAAAGGTCGTTACCGCGAGTTCTATCAATGCGACGTGGACGTGATCGGTTCAGACAGTCTCATCGGCGAGTTGGAGTTGATTCAGATTGTAGAGGAGGTTTATCGCCGTTTAGGTATCCGTGTCTGCCTTCATATCAATAACCGTAAGATCCTTGCGGGCATTGCGGAAGTCATCGGTGCACCGGACAAGATGATTGACATCACCGTTGCTATCGACAAACTCGACAAGATCGGCGTAGAGGCGGTCAAAAACGAGCTCAAAGAACGCGGACTAAGCGACGAGCAAGTAGAGGCTTTGCAACCTATACTGAATCAAGAATCCGGAATCAAGAACCAAGACAAATTAGCCTCGTTGAAAGAATTTTTGGCTGGCAGTGAAATCGGTCTGAAGGGTGTTGAGGAGATGGAAGAGGTGTTTGCATTAGTAGAAAGTACCAAGACCGCTTCGCTCAAAGAAGAAAGCCGTTTCTCTATCGAGCTCGATCTCTGCCTCGCGCGCGGGCTTAATTATTATACCGGTGCAATTTTTGAGGTCAAAGCTTTGGACGCACAGATTGGTTCCATCACCGGTGGAGGACGCTATGACAACTTGACCGGCATCTTCGGTTTGCCGGGCGTATCGGGCGTAGGAATCTCTTTTGGTGCAGACCGCATCTATGATGTATTGACAGAGCAGGATTTATTTCCGAAGGAGCTACAATCAGCCACACAGATACTCTTCGCAGCCTTTGGAGAAGAGGAATTACATTATGCTCTGCGTTGGGCAAAGGAGCTTAGAGCACAAAATATTGCAGTGGAGGTTTATCCCGAACCGACCAAGATGAAGAAGCAGATGGGTTATGCAGATTCCAAGCAGATTCCGTTTGTAGCAATCGTCGGAAGCGACGAAATGGCGCAGAACAAAGTGATGGTCAAGAACATGAGCACAGGCGAACAACAACTCGTAACGCCGGACGAGTTGTTGTCCGCAATTAAAAATTAAAAATTACGAATTACGATGGCAGATACCAATATGCAATTTGACCAAGTGACCGCCAAATGCCGCGAGGTCTTCATAGACAAGATGCAGGATTATGGTCCTTCATGGCGGATCTTCCGTCTGCATGGGATTACTGACCAATTATACATCAAGCTATGTAATATCCGTCAGCGTCAGGAGACCGGTGTGAGCTTGGTGGGCGATGAGATAGACAGCAATCTGCGCGCGGTGGTCAACTATGGAGTGATGGCTATCATCCAAAATCGCAAAGGCTATGCCGACGGAATAGACATGACCTCCGAGGAAGCCACCCGTTTATACGACGAGGTGCTGCAAGAAGCCAAAGAACTGATGCTCCGCAAGAACCACGACTACGGTGAGGCATGGCGCGAGATGTCAAAAGAAGGAATCGCGGATATGATTCTCGCTAAGATTATTCGCATCAAGACCATTCTGGAGCATGGAGGTACCACGATCGCTTCCGAAGGAGTGGAAGGCAATTATTTCGACATCATCAATTACGCTATTTTTGATTTGATTCACTATGATAATTGATAATTGAAAAATGAAAGGACGAAGGAAATGAAAAAAGCAGAACATATCATCGGGAGTTGCGCACGTACATTGTTGGCGCTTACGTTCCTTTTCTCGGGTTTCGTCAAAGCGGTAGATCCTCTCGGAACGGTCTATAAAATAGAGGATTACCTCAAAGCCTTCGGCGGCTTTTTCACCGAATTGCTGCCTTTAGCAGGAGTGGCTGCAGTAAGTCTCATCCTCGCGGAATGGTTGCTCGGTTGGGCGATGCTCCTGAATGTGCGCACGAAAATAACGAGTTGGCTATCGTTGGTGTTTTATCTCATGATGACGCCTCTCACACTATGGATTGCGCTCACTAACCCTGTTTCCGACTGCGGTTGTTTCGGCGACGCGTTGGTACTCACTAACTGGCAAACTTTCTGGAAGAATATCGTATTGCTCATTCTCGTGTTGCTCCTGCTCATCTGCAAGAAAGCGATTCCGCAATTATGGTCCACTTGGATGGAGTTGTGCATCATGCTCATAGCGTTGATCTCGGGCGGCATCATCATGGGCTATTCATATACCCACCTTCCACCGTTGGATTTTCGTCCCTACAAAATAGGCAATCACATCCCCACCCTCATGGAAGTGCCGGACGATGCGGAACCCGATGTGTATGAGACCACGCTCATCTACGCCAATGATGAAGGCGAAGAACGTGAGTTCACCTTGGAGAACTACCCCAAGAACGACCCTGAATGGACGTTTGTGGACCAGCATTCTGTGCTCGTCAAGAAAGGTTACGAGGCGCCTATCCATGATTTCGAGATATTGACCATCGACTTCGATGACATAACGTACGACATCCTCGAATCCGAAACTCCTGTTACGCTCATCACAATGTATGATCTCAATAAATCTAACGTCTCGCAGTTGAGCAAAGTGGCAGAAATGGTGAATAGCACCCCGGACTGTTACATTCTCACGGGTTCCGGCGCAGAGGAGGTGGAGAAAATGGGTGAGAAGCTTGGCATTGATCCCAAACGATTCTGTTTCATCGACCCGGTGACGCTCAAAACGATTGTACGTGCCAACCCCGGCATGTTCGTCGTGCAAAACGGAACAATTATTGAAAAGCACAACTTCCGACAGTTGTAACAAAAAGAATATGTACATAAGAGCTCTTATAAGGTTTAAGAGAAACGAAAGAGGGATGGTCTCCAATGAGATCATCCCTCTTTCGTATATTAGCGAGTACGTTTATTACAATTAAACGCAGGTGTAACCGCCATCTACGGGCAATGCAACACCCGTGACGTATGTTGAAGCATTGGAAGCCAAGAAGACTACAGCACTATCCAGTTCGCCCTCATGACCGTAACGCTCCATCGGGATGACGGTCTTGGCATAGTTGGCAAAGTAGTCGGACTCGAGCGTCTCTTTGGTCAACGGGGTAATGAAATATCCCGGGCAGATGGTGTTGACGGTGATGCCGTATTTACCCCACTCTGCTGCCAAGGCACGAGTCAAGTTGACTACGCCACCTTTGGCAGCATGGTAAGGCGATGCAGGTGCGATCTTGTTGCCAACGAGTCCGTACATAGACGCGATATTGATCACGCGGCCGTAGTTATTCGGGATCATGGATTTCTTGGCTACTGCGCGTGCTACGCGGAAAGTACCAAAGAGATCAATCTGCATCTCGTTTTCAAACTGCGCATCGGTGATATTCTCTGCAGGCGCAACTGCTCCTGTTCCGGCGTTATTAACCACGATGTCGATGTGTCCCACTTGTTTGAGCGCTTCATCGACCATGGTATCTACGGCTTCGGTAGAGGTGATATCGCATTGGAGCGGTAACACCTTAACGCCGTACTCAGCCTCGATGGCTTTTTGTACTTCCACTAATTTCTCGTAACGGCGAGCTATGATCACTAAGTTCGCCCCACAAGCAGCCAGGGCTTTCGCCATCTGCACACCCAAGCCGCCCGAACAACCTGTTACCAACGCTACGCGGCCGGACAAATCAAAAAGATCTTTCATTGAAGTATATGCTTATGCTTTTGCCGCTAATGGTGACGGCGTAGCATAAACACGTGCAGCCAGCTCCTGGTCCAAAACATACAGACCATAGCTGTTGCCGTCCAACATCTTGAGCTTATTGATAATCTCTACTGCATTCTCTTCTTCCTCTACCTGCTCGTCGATGAACCATTGGAGACGGCTCTGAGCGGCAAAATCTTTCTCATCTACGGCAATCTGCATAAGATTGTTGATGAGCGAAGTGACATGTTGCTCATGCTTGTAAGTATGTTCAAAAGCAGCAAGCGGAGATGCCCACTCGGTCTCTACCGCGTCAATCGCCTTGAGCAGCACACGTCCACCGCGGCTGATAAGATAGTTATAGAAAATCTGTGCGTGGTCTTGCTCCTCCTTGAATTGGATAGCAAACCAGTTCGCCATGCCTGCATAGCCTTTATCCTGGCAATAAGCAGACATACTGAGGTATAAATATGCCGACCACATCTCGGCATTGATTTGGGCGTTGATAGCGTCCTCTAAACGTTTGGAAATCATAAATTTATTTACTATTTAGTCATTTATTAATTATTTACTATTTGGTCATTTGTTTTTAGATACTCAGAACCATCATTGCCTGCCAGGAGTCTTCCTTGATATCTTTCTTCTGGTGGATGGCTTTGCTGAGCGGAACTAACACGATATCATCGTTCTGAATACCCACCATGACGTTTCTTTGCCCGTCAATGAGCGCCTGTACAGCTGCTATGCCCATGCGAGAAGCCAAGATACGGTCGTTGGCAGTAGGACTACCGCCGCGCTGCAAGTGACCGAGCACGGTGACACGAGTGGAATACTCGGGGTGTACTTTCTCAATCATCTGCGCTACTGTTGCAGCTCCTCCTTCGATTGCATGCTCCTGAACGAGCACGATAGACGAGTTCTTCGACTTACGTCTGCCGCTACCAATCGCTTCTTCAATCTGCTCAACGATAGGTTTACGCTCCGGGATAATAGCAGCTTCGCAACCTCCTGCGATAGCTGCATTGAGCGCCAAGAATCCCGCATCGCGTCCCATGACCTCCACAAGGAACACGCGTTCGTGCGAAGTGGCGGTGTCACGCAGTTTATCGATACACTCCATGATGGTGTTGAGCGCAGTGTCATAACCGATGGTAGCATCAGTGCCCCAAAGGTCATTGTCAATAGTACCAGGAATACCAATAACCGGCACATCGTACTCTTGCGCAAAGAGACGGCCGCCTGTGAACGTACCATCACCGCCGATTACCACCAGTGCGTCAATATGTTCACGCAACAGAGTGTCATAAGCCTGTTTACGTCCTTCC
>Ga0256407_10000702_pt1 | contig 76498 bp, 76 predicted proteins | sample RumenRJG_04DNA_FD_193489 | JGI IMG/M metagenome (GOLD analysis project Ga0256407, IMG submission 193489) | Bovine rumen microbial communities from Lethbridge, Alberta, Canada - RJG_04 | ecosystem: Host-associated > Mammals > Digestive system > Stomach > Rumen | place: Canada: Alberta... | reverse complement strand
TGTTACCACTATTTGTAAATGTATTAAGATTACTATCATTATCCATACAATTCACGGATATGGTATCTTTACTACTACCACAACGTCTATATAATCCAAACATATTCACAAGCTCAACTAATATATATTATATATATCGAGAGAGAGATATATATAGTTTTATGTATTTTTTAAAAATAATTTATTTAAGTTAAGGTCACTTACATTTATGACTTTGTATTCTGTTTTGTATATTGGGTTAATTGAATAATAAATCTCAACTTAATACTTGTTTTTATTATATATTTTACTCTTATAACTACTCCTTCTTCAGAAACGCAAACATAAACTCGTATTGCAGGAATGTTATTAAGTTAATGTTATGAATTATCATGAGAATAATCAGTAGTATTTAGAACTTATTATGCGCTAATTGTTTATTCGTCTATATTAGTTTTGTAGGTATTGGTGGTTACAATATCGCTCTTTAATTCCTTTTTATTAGCTTTCTCAGTATATTTCATAAACATAATCAAGTCTAATATCCAGCTACCAAGGTTGAAAGAAATATTATAATATTTTGCTATCTTAATTTCCACAGTACCAAATCCCACTATCCACTGAGGACGTATATATAGTTTCTTACACCATGTATACCATATTAACAATGTAGAAAAAACACAGCCTAATATAAAATTGAAAGGTTTTAAGTCAATAAGATGTATCGTAACTTTATCCTGTAAAAATGGAGGTAAATATTTAGTTGGTTTACAAACTAACGAAAAGTTAAATAATAAACCAACATATGGCACATTACCAACGCCTAAGTATAATTCACAATTTCCTACTTCTTTAATTTTCTTTAAAAACTTTACTGAGAATATACCACGGTATAAGGATTGAGCTAATATATTGCTTATGAAATAAGAACCCAACCATTTACCACTGTTGGTTCTGCTATAACAGACAGGGATCTCATGTAGTCCAAGCGAAGAGAGCCAATCAACAGCCCACCCTGCTCCCTTATCTAATTTATCCTTAACATTCTCCTTCTTTACACCCATGACCTTTGTTAAAAAAAACATAGATATTCCGTTAATCATAGTTGGACCAATAAATATCTATCACGTGGTGCTGTATAAGTTTTACCATCTGCATTCCCCTTATTTACAAGCGGATTCTCCGACCCAAAGCTCACTACACTACTCCCAAACAAAAGAAACAACAGCAACAATACATTCGTAAGTTTATAAAAACTGTTCCTACGTATACTATTCACTGTTGGAGAAGATGCAACACTGCTATTTAAACTGTTACAATTGTTAATATTAACTAAACCACTATTATTATTCATGTTAAAATTTACACATGCTATAAATTAAATACATATAAAATATTATAGATATTAAAATATAATATAATGCTAAATAAAAAATTCTAAAAAATAATTTTATTTCAGTAAGTTAATTTTTTTATTGTATACATCCTCCCAATTCCTCAAATTGTATGTATTTGTTTAATTATCATACCAATTTTTATCAGATAATTTATCACCTATATTGTGATATGGGTTTTTCCCCAGGGGTGGTTCATTTCCTTTTTGCTGAAGTTCCATATTAGTACCCCCATCGCTATTATTCACCAGATGTATATTCATTTTTGCATTTTTTGTCGTATCAATATCAGTATCCGCTATATTTCTATATACGATATCATTATTCTCTATATCTCTATATACGCTATCAATTGGGTTTTTTATAATCATTCCTAACATAAATGCTACGAGCATAGTCCCAAGGTTAATTGATATACTATAATATTGCCATATATTCAAATCAATACTTAAAAACTGTACACTATTGACAAAGAATGTCGCTGCATATTCTCCTAAGATATGATTCCATCCACTGTGTTCGTAACATTTGTTGCCATCTTTATATTCACTATGAAAACATATGTAGTCGTGCTTGTCTTTCATTCCGAAAATCAGAAATGCTGTTTTCATACAAACAAGCAATCCAAAAATTTTCTTAACAATAGTATTTGTCACTTTAAAACTCGTGCTATAATCAGTATTGCTATTGAACAACAGCGCACATATAACGCCACATAAAAACGATATTCCGTTGAGACCGATGATGTGTAAGTTAATACGTGCGTCTTTAAACATTCCACTTGTAATTGGTATTTGGTAATTTACCCCAATGCCAAGGTGTAAGTGGGACTTGTATAAATACCATTTTTCAGAACCTAGTATCTTCTTCCACGTGTTGTTATTACCTCCAATCCCCGCCACGATATTAGCCACTAACCATGGCACAAGGACGTATTTAATAGGACTATAATATGTATTAGAACGTATTGTTTCTATTTGTTCAACAGTATTCTTAGATAATGATTTCCAAATATATCCATCTATTATTTTGTCTAAAGTAGTATTTTTATCTGTATTCAAAAATAATGTTTTAAGTAAATCTGTTGGGTTAAATTGTAAATCTTCAACATTCTTTATTTCTTTATAAATTTGGGTTATTGTATTTAGATAAGATATAGCTTTATTTTTAGCATCGCTAAAATCTTGATTGTTTTCAGGTACGCTAGACATACCAGCAATAAACATACTAATTATGCTACTTCCATTTTGGTTATCTTGTTTTTGTACAACATTGTGTTTTAATTGATACTTAACTCCTTCATTCGCCTTACAATATAAAAATTGATAAAAATTTTTGGGGTTGTTATCATTTCTATTATTATTTTCATTATGATTTTCATCATATAAGTAATCATTTATACATTGTAATATATCATCATTATCATTGTTATATTTGGTTAAAATATTATCACTAATTTCCTCAAAATTATCTATTACCAATTCTACTAGCTTAATCATATTATCATTGTATTCGCTTGCTTTTATAGTATCATTATTTTGAGTATTTTTGTTTTCAGATAAATTGTCCCATATTTCCTCCAAAATTTCTTTTCTATTTTCTTTTGTAAAAATACCTTTTAATGACTGTTTACAATTATTATGATGCAATATTTGTTTTTTATTATGGATAATGTCTTTATGTAAATCCCAAATACATGTCTCTTTGTTTTTATAATATGGATTAAAAATACTTACCTCAACTTCCTGGATAGGTTCTTCTTTGTATTGCAGTTTAAAATTATCAGTAAGATTTTGAAGTTGTGTACCTATTTCCATATGGTATTTCATTAACAATTTTAGTAATTCATGAGTATTGTCCTGATATTCACTATATAGTGTTTCAAGATTATTAAGAAAATTCTTTAATTTGTTTATGAGCAATATCAAATTTTCAATATTTTCTTCCGCCATATTTTTCATTTTTTCACCATTCATTTTTTCAATCTGTTCACGCATTTTTTCCAACGATGTATTATAACGTGTTTTAAATGTTGTATAGAAAGATGTCATGTTTTTATTAGGTGCATAATAGGATATTATTTTGGTTATGTAATCATTGTCATTGAGTTGTACTTTTGGATCTTCCTCCTCCACTGCTTGTATTAGTGAATTATTTTTTTCAATTATTGAGTTATATTTATTAAGATCATTATTATGTTTTTCTTTGTAAGTATCAATCTTTTTTTGATATTCTTTGATCTGATTATAACCTGTTAACAAATTGCTTTCAAGCTGAGATATTTCTTTTTCATACTTAGATATTGCTACATTATAATTAGATATTTCTTCCTCATACTTAGATATTGCTTGCTTATAATAATGTTTTATTTCTTGATTATTTATTCCCTCCCCCGCTTTTTGAGAACTATTGTCTTCATTGTTGTTTCTTGGTTGATTCATTATCTTTTTTATTTTATCCTTATCTATACGTGTATAGTTTTCTTTGTCAATAAAAAATTATAGGATTGGATGAAATATCTAAATTTATTTTTCATACATTTGGCAGATGTAGTACCTAAGTTAATTTTTTTATTCGAGTCATCGTTATGTTGCGGATCATCTAATTTTATATTTATTAAATCATCATGATTATCATACTCATCATAATTATCCAAATTCTCATCCTTCTCCTCCATCCCAAAGCTCAGTCCACCACAACTACCAAACACAAATAGTAAAAATAATAATGTTATAAAATATTTACTTCTGATCATAATGATATTTATTCATAAATATAAAATATATATGAGTATAATACGTAATATGGCATAATAATATGCTATATTTACGTTAATAATAATTATTGCCTAATGGTGTAATGGCAGCACGAGTGTTTTTGGTGCAGTAAGTTTAGGTTCGAATCCTGATTAGGCAACAAAATCAATTTTATAATCATTATTAACTTATTGTTGTAAAAGTTTTACTGTATAGTATTTTAATATCTTCAAATGTGGCTCTTGTATAATCGGCATCAAAGTTTTCTGTCTTACAAACTATTTTTAAATCTTTTTTTATGTTTAATAAATTTGTTTATAGTCTCTGAAAATTTATACACTAACTTCCCTAACAACCACCCAAATAAATTAACAGAAATATCGTAATATTCGGTTATTTTAACTTGCACTACAAACAAGCCCAAATACAAAGAAGGGTATAATATTAAATCCGCTTTGTAATCATTGAGGAACGAATCCTTCTTAACCTTATATATTGCAAACTCTACTACACCTAGCCTAGAATAATCATCTACTCTACGATATTTCCTTTGTAAAAAATACGTTATTAGGAAATAGAAAGGTTTGAAGTCAATAATATGTATTGTAACTTTATCCTGTAAAAAGGTATGTAAATATTTAGTTGGTTTACAAACGAATGCTAAAGTCAAGAATCCTCCAACATATGGTACGTTACCAATGCCAAAGTACCAATCACAACCAATAAATTTATATTTACTACTAAACTGTTTTGTTCCTCCTAGTCCACGATAAAATGATTGTGTAAAAATATGATGTTTTAAATACCAAGGGTAATAATAACCGGACGACTTTATAATTTCATCATTAATGAATCTATCTCTGTCTATTAAATCCATACATATTAAAAATCTAATAATACGTGTAATATCTTTGTGGTCTGTGGGGTACATGATTATTCCATGGTTTGCTCCCTGGTCGAATGTATTGTCTTCTTGTTTTGGGGCGTTGCCGTCATTCTGTTTAGAGATTGTTTGTATCGTAGCTATAAACTGAGCATGCAATATACTTTCTTGAACCTTATTATCATATTGTTGCTCATTCTCATCATCCTCATTCTCCTTATTCTCCTTATTCTCATCATTCCCAGTCTCCATCCCAAAGCTCACTACACAACTCCCAAACACAAGAAACAACAATAACAATACATTCATTATCTTACCAGTTTCACTTCTATACATACGGTTATAAAGAATACTACTTGGTATAGTACTAATGTTACTACTATTTGTAAATGTATTAAGGCTACTACCATTATCCCTACAATTCACGGATATGGTATCTTTACTAATACCACAAAGTCTATATAATCCAAACATATTCACAAGCTCAACTAATATAATATATATATATATATAGAGAGAGAGAGAGAGAGAGAGTTTTATGTATTTTTTTAAAAAAATAATTTATTTAAGTTAATGTCACTTTCATTTAGAACTTTGTGTAGTGTTTTGTATATTGGATTAATGTTATGAATTATCATAAGAATAATCAGTAGTATTTATAACTTATTATTCGCTAATTGCTTATTTGTATCAACCAAATATGTCGTCTTTGAGTTCAGTATCTTTCTCTAATTCCTTTTTATCATCTTTCTTAGTATATTTCATAAACGTAATCAAGTCTACTATCCAGCTACCAACGTTTAAAGAAATATTATAATATTTTGCTATATTAATTTCCACAGTACCAAATCCAAATATCCACTGAGGACGTATATATAGTTCCTTACAATTTGTATACAATATTAACAATGTAGAAAAAACACAGCCTAATATAAAATTGAAAGGTTTTAAGTCAAAAATATGTATTGTAACTTTATTCTGTAAAAAGGTAAGTAAAGTTGGTTTACAAACTAACGAGAAGTTAAATAACCAACCAACATATGGTACATTACCAACGCCGAAGTATAATTCACAATTTCCTCCTTCTTTAATTTCTTTTAAAGGCTTTACTGAGAATATACCACGGTATAAGGAGTTAGCTAATATAGTGCCTATGAAATCAAAAAAAAAAACATGATACTCTCTTGTTTATTGTTGATTTCATACAAGTCAGGTGACTCATTTAGTCCAAGCACAGTGAACCAATTAACCCATTCTTTTTCTTTTTCTACTTTATCCTTCTTAATATCCTCACCCTTTACACCCATGACATTTGTCAAAAACAACATAGATATTTTGTTAATAATAGATGGAACGCCTAAATAATATCTATCACGTGGTGCTATATAAACTGGATCATCTTCTTTTGGCTCATTAATCTGATTAGTCTTCTCATCCTCATTCGTATTCATCCCAAAGCTCACTACACAACTCCCAAACACAAGAAACAACAACAACAATACATTCGTAAGTTTATAAAAACTGTTACTACGTATACTATTCACTGTTGGAGAAGATACAACACCGATGTTTAAACTGTTACAATTGTTAATAGCACCAAAACCACTATTATTAGTCATATTAAAATTTACACTTGCTATATATATATATAATAAAGAATATAAGAATTAGTTTTTTTAAAAAACTAATTTATTTAAGTTAAGGTTACTTACATTTAGGACTTTGTATCCTGTTTTGTATTTATTCTTTATTGTGTTTTAAAACCTAGTCGTTTATATTGTTTAAATAAAGATTTATATAATTATCTTAACCCCATTCTACCTTTATACCTTCTTACTTTGTGAATTATTACATTCTTTATTTTTTCTAAATTTTAACTGCTACTTATTGTTGTTATCGATATAACTTTGACTATTACTGCTATTTGTATCTTTTAGTCCATTATTGCTATCTATAACAAGATTATTAGATTTATTGTTCTTGTTCTTGTCATTGACAGTCAAATTCCGCACAGCTAAAAAATATTTGGAATGGAGTCGAGTGGTGGGGTTTTTCAATTTTACTTCTGGTGTTTTCAATTTTGCTTTATTTGGCTCATTATTTGGGTGTTTATCGAATTTACTCCCATTATTTTGGGGTCATCAATTTTACTTTTTTTGCTCATTATTTTTGGTATTTTGGTTATTATTTTTGGGGTTTTCATTTTCACTTTCACTTCCCACGTGTATTTCTATGTGTTTTTCTAATTCACTTTTGTTAATTGTACTAGACGTTTGCACACTACCTCGATCTTCCAAATCTTCATCCTTATCACTATTCTTCTTAAGAGGAATAACATTTCTGTCTATATTCTCTTTATTATTCGAATTATTGTACAATTTATTTTTAACATTATTTCCCATCAGAACATTATTATCATTCTTTTTCTTATCATTATTATCATTCTTATCATTATTATTATCTTTTTTATCATTCTTATCATTATTATTTTTATTGTTAACATTATTTTTCGTAGTACTTTTATTATTATTTTCTTGTTTTACATTTGTATGAGAATCACTAGATATATCAATAATATTGTTCAATTCATTTCCTTACTCTTGTTATTTGATTTCAGCCATCCACACGATTTCCAATTAAAAAAAAGGAAAAATACATGAATGAATGCATAAAAATTATGCACATTAAACGTCTGTATTTTTTACGGATATTTATATAGTCCATATGTCGCTTTGTTATATTTTTTTATATAATATATAATATATATATTTATTTTTTTATAAAATTATTTAAAATATTATTTAATAAATTCGTATCATAATTTTTTATAAATTCAAATATTAATATATATTTATATTGATAACCAATATGCGCTATACTAGCTAAATTTATTATTTGTAAATATTGACGTTAAAGAGTTACAAATTAAATTAACAAATATAAATTATATATCAAAACACTACATATAATATTTTCACACGATATATGTTATTCATTGTCCCTTATATGAAATGTAATGTATATTATTATTAATTAAAGTAATGATATAGGTTATAAATGCCATAATTTAATACAAATTATGTAATATAATAATTATTATGGTATTTAAAGATTATTATGCTATTTTAAAATGTGATATAAATTCCACAGATGAAGAAATAAAGAAACGATACCATAAGCTAGCACTGAAATACCATCCTGATAAAAACAATGGTGACAAAAAAGCTGAAGAAAAACTCAAAGATATAAATGAAGCATACAATACATTGAAAGATAAAACATTAAAAACTCAATATGATAAAATTTATTATAAAGAAAAAAACAAAACGTCTCTTACGAAAAGAAGCCACTCAGATATTGCCCAAGTACAAAAAATAGATATTACAGATATTCCAGATATAATTAAATCAATAGCTATTATTTTATTTGCTGTGGCTTGTATAGGAATTTTAGTAATAGAGTGTATAAATAATAACCTCACTTTTTATAAATATTTTTATAATACAGATTTTGATTTCAAAAAAAATGTTTTATAAACTTACTGAAAACTTTTTTTTACATATACACAATTTTAATATCATTTGTTCCTACATATATATTAATATATAATATTGTACGCCAACTGATCGGATTTGGTACTGTAGCAGAAAAAGACTACATCGAAGATATAGTTGCTGCGATTATAATAGCTGCAACATTTTTCTTATCATTATATGAAAATATACGTTTTATTGTTGTTATAGTACTATATATTATAGGTAATGTTTATATAATAAGAGAAAAAATATGGAAGAAGTATTACAGTTTTACATTGCTTATACTTATGTATATTCTTTTTATTCCAGAAACATTTCTTCAAAGTAGATCTCACCGGGAATATGCAATATGCGACGGAAGAATATGGTGCCAAGGAGAAATAATGGATGAATACTACAAGAATAAAACACAAAATAAAAAACAATTAAAAAATAAAATGCAAATATAACAATGTTGACATAATACTGTACTTATGTATATAAAAAATGCTTATTTTTCATCACTTATGATCAAGAAAAACACACATACTAAAATTGCAAGTATACTGAATATTATTATATATTTTCTTATTTAAGATACCTTTACATAATGGTAAACCAGTATTATTATATTTTTTAATTATATTTATTACATGCCCAAAACATTTTAATAAACTTGTATCTGTATAAAAATTAAAACAATTTTTAAACATAAAATCAATATTATCTCGCTTTGCAGCTGCCACAAGCGAAAACTTTTCACCTAAATATAGCGTTTCTAAATTACTACAATACATAAACATAAAATTCATATCTTTAACGTTAGTAGTATTAAAATTAGATAAATCTAAATTTAATACTTTACAACACACAGAAAACATATCTGACATATCTGTAACGTTATCAGTATTAAAACTAGATAAATTTAATTCTTTTAAACTACTACATCCAGAAAACATGCCAAACATATATTCCACATTACTAGTGTCAAAATGTGATAAGTTTAAATTCAGTAAACTATTACAACGTTTAAACATGTTTTGCATATATGTAACGTTACCAGTATTAAAATTAGATAAATCTAAATTAGTTAAACTACTACAGTTATAAAACATCCAACTCATATCTGTAACATTACGAGTATCAAAATTAGAAATATTTATTTCTGATAAATTAATACATCCTGCAAATATATCACTCATACTTGTAACATTAATAGTATTAAAATTATCAGAGAATTTAATATTAGTTAAATTAGTACAAAGACTAAACATATGTTTCATATTGGTAACGTTACTAGTGTTAAAACTAGATAAATCTAATTCTGTTAAATTACCGCAATAAGCAAACATATAACTCATATCTATAACATGATTTGTCTTCAAACTATGTAAAGACAATTTTTCTAAATTACTACAATTATAAAACATTCCTCCCATATTTATTATTTCACTACCACAACTGAGTATTTCTATTTCTGTAAAGTCACTACATGAAAATAATCCATTATATGTATTATTTACTTCTATACTATTAGCATTTTCGCAATAAATAAGACATATACGATAGTCAGTATAATCATAATTTGTTATGGTTACAATAGCAAAAAGGTATGTTTTATTTTCTTTATATTTATTATTTCTTTTATAAAAAACTTTAATTTTATTTTCTTGTAGATATTGTATCAAATACTTATGCATAAAATTATAATCATAAATTTTAAATAAATATATTTTTTCTTCAAAAATGTCACTCACAACGTGTTTATTATATGCTTTACATTTTTGTGTTTTAGGTAACGAAAGCGTATAATGTTCGCCATCAGAACCATAAGAAAAATGTATTTTAACATAATTCTCATTTTCATTGGTTATCACAATTTTTTTCTCTTCTACATTATTAAATATATTTATATTATTATCACATTGCTGTACAACATCTGAATATCGGTGCGAATTATTTTTCTTTTCCATACCAAAACTCACACAATATACTACTAAGAAACATAATAAACAAAAAAATATATTTATAATAACATGAAATCTACATTTACTAATTAGCTTACATGTTTGTATCTTGTTTGTAATTACTATTGATATTTTTGACGACATATAATGTTCTATATAAACACAATATAAAGTTAGTAAAATTTTAAATATTTATATTATTTTATAATACATATTATTCATAGTCTATATTATCTTTGCATAAGTTATTATTTTAGATACTATTAGAATCTTTACAATAAATAAAATTTAGCTCTCATTTTACTATTTCACACAATATTATTATAATTAACTTAAGAAGTATTAGATATATGTAATTTTTATTTAATATTTATATAAAATATAGGATAAAAATATTATGTATCATGATAGCAATAAGCATAAGATAGGATTTTGGACTTTAATGTCTATAGTTATAAACGCCCAACTGGGAGCAAGTATATTTTTATTACCTTCTAAGTTAGCGGTATTTGGTCCGAGGCGCTATTAAAGGGTGGATTATCGGTGGCATGGGGCTATATTTATAGCCATGATATTTGGGTTTTTGTGTTTAGACACAAAAAAACCTGGAGGACCACAGCTCTACGCTCAGATGATATTTGGTGAAAAAATAGCCTTTTTTGTAACTTGGTTATATTGGTGTGGAGCCTGGGTGTGCAATCCTATATTAATATCGGCATCTATAGATTACTTAGAACAAGTTATTGGGCCTATAAACGTCATATTGCGGTTTTTATTAGAAATAACTATAATTATTTCCTTGACATCTCTAAATGTAAAAGGCATTAAATGGGCAGGAATGTTAGAGACGATAATGGTTATTATAAAATTATTTCCGTTGGTTTTAGTACCGATTTTATCTTTCAGTCATATAGCTTTTTCTAATTTTAGCATTTCGCATTATACCACAACATTAAATATGAGTTCTTTTGATATAATAATCCAATCCAGTATCGTAGCTTTTTGGGGATTTGTGGGGTTAGAAGAAGGCGGTTTGACGGCTAATTCTATTACCAATGCGCGAAAAAATGTACCTCTAGCTATAATATTGGGCACGTCTTTGGTAGCGTTAATATCTTTAATTAACACTGTGTCCATATTTGGTGTAATACCTTGTGATGAGTTAAAAGATATAAATGCTCCTTTTGCTGTTATTCTTAGCAAATTACTAGGAGGGAGTTACGATAAAATTATAGGTGTTTTAACGTTTATAATGTGCTATGGGTCGTTAAATGCTTGGATATTATTTAGTGGGAAATTAGCCCAAACTGCTGCGGAAGAAAACATGTTCCCAGAATTTTTTGGGAAAAAAAATGTGAATGAAGAACCCTATGTTTCATTGTGGATAGCAGCTATAGGTACAATATTAATACTAGCTTTTTTAGAATTTACCCCCTACAAAAACGCCATGTCAGATTTTTTAGATATGTCTATAATTATGTATGTTGTTTTATATCTCATGGCAATAGTATCATATCTAGTGTTTATTTATAAAAACAAATCTTATTCCGTGATAAGAACAATAATAGCAATATTAGCATTTATATTCTGCATGACAATGTTAGTATTCTCTGATCCTAACAATTTTATAGCTGTATTTGTTGTTTTATTGACATCGTTGCCTATATATTATTATAACATGTATAGCAGAAATAAGATTACGCCATCGGATAAGAGTTAAGAAGGGATTTTTAAATTAACAGTTTTCATTTTATATTATCAAGATTAAATGTTAGTATAATATTCTTCTTCTTGATTATTTTTGAATCAATTCACACTTTTGTGTAAATTTTTTTATTCATGTGTTGTGATTGTATGACGATACATTTTAAAAACATAAATATATAAATAATAAGACATAATGAGTTCTATATAACACTATTAAATAGTGAAGCACTTTGTAGTATTTTTATTGTGATTAGATATTTTGATTATAGTCGTTTGATTGCTTTTTCTTAAAATAATGATAGGATAAGATATCAATTACAACACTCCCTAAATTAAATGAGAAATTCCAATATTTATAGATTTTAAATTCTAGTGTAAGCAAACCAACTATCCACTGAGTACGTACATAATTAGTAGCGATGATATACGTTGTTTCTACATCAGAAGCCTCATTTTCCTTTCCATTCTTTATCGTTTCACTATTACTATCAAAATTAAAAGGCGAACCGCTTATACAATAAGCCATCCACAATGCTAACAGAAAATACAAAGGTTTAAAATCAATTAAATGTATTGTAAAGTTTTCTTTGAAAAAATTCTGTATTATATATGAAGAAATACGATTTGACGGTATTTTAAATACTAATGCTATATTAAATAGCCAACCGATATAATCCACATTTCCGCAACCGAGATATAATACGTCCTTGCTAAATGAAAAAAATATACCAAGGGCGTGTGGAAGATATCCCACGTATCAAAGAATATAATATCCCATTATATACAATATAACTTATAGGATTTTGATAGTATTGCGCGTTTCTGTAATCAATTAAACCGATCCAATGTACACATTCTCGCATAAGATGGTATATTTTGAATTTTATGCTTTTTGTATTATTATTCCACCAGTTATTATGTTCTTGTGCAATTTCATATAAAGCGTTCTCGTCAGTAGGGAGTTTGTAAATAATATGAGTAATGAAATATGGTACACCTAAATATATGTTACGTTGAAATGTTTTTGTATAACCCTGAACTTGTGTCTTCATGCCGAAGCTTGTGTTAACGTTATAGTTTACAAACACCAACGACAGCAAAAGCAATATAGATAATGTTTTTGTTATTTGTAAAAAGTTATTTTTCATATCTATAATTATACAAATAAAAAATACGTGTAAATACGTAAAATTCATAAATATAATTTTATCATAAACTTGGTATAAATATAATTTTATAATAAACTTAGTATAAATAGCATCTTAGTTTTAACTGAGTATAAATATGATTTTAGCGCCAATCAATTGCGATATGTGAATTATCATATGACGCAACTCCTCAATTAAAACTGGTATTGTGGAATTCATTGGTAAACTGTTGTATATTGCGTGAGATGTTTCGTTTCAGTTAAGCATATCTATTCTGATAAAAATTACCACCAGTAAATATCTTTTAGTGTTACCTAAAAATTTTAGTTATTGAAATTATTATTTTGGTTATAGTAAAATTCGTTAAAACTTCCCGATGTCTCAATCTGATTTTTCTTTTCCTTCTCAACAAATGTATTATACCAACAACGGAAAAATATTCAAAGATATACTATAATATTTACAAACTTTTATTTCGAGATCTAAAAATTGCAAGGTATTTAACGCAGTCGCAGTAACAAATACAGCATTTTCACTATTTACATCCTGATTACAAATAGTACAAAACAACAAACAAGCTTCAATGAATGCTATCACATTAAAACCAAAAATATGTAAGTCTAAATCTATATTATAATTTATAAATGGAATTTTTAAGTCAGAAACTATATTATAATTTAACCCATATGCCAACCAGAAATTAGATCTACACAAATAAAATTTTCCAGATAACTTCTTCCAAGTGTTATTATACCCTCCGATACCAGTTATGAAACAAGGTACGATTACAGGAGAAAAATATTTAATATTTTCAAATAAGGACGAAGAACTAGATTTCTTCTGCTCCGTATTCAAATCATCATAACTATTACTACCATCACTCGTCTTCATCCCAAAACTATCCACAAAGTTTACTCCGAAGCTACTAATCACCAACAGCAAAAGCAGTAAACTTTTAAATCTGCTAAATACAATTACTTTATTCATGCTATTTACTTATATATATTAGTATTATAGTTTTGTATATTTTTTAAAAAAATATATAAATTTTAGTGAATTTGGTTTTGGAATGAGATGCTTCTGATTTGGTTGTTTCTCTGGCAATAGTAAATATGGTTTATGTTTGTGTTTGTAATGGCTCTGATAATGATAATGTGGTTGAAGTTTTTGTCTAGATTATTTTAGTTTTAGTGTTGTGTGATGTTGGTTTAGTATTAGTTTTGATGATATCGATTGAATATTAGTTTTGTTGACGTTGGTGTAGGTTTTTTGTTTTGGGTATGTGTATGTTGGATCTGATAATAGTGAAGTGTTGGTGATTACTCTTATAATTGTAATTGTGTTGTGGATGGTGATGGTGTTTATGTGTAGTGTGGTTGTTGCTTATTTTTGTGTTGGGTTTTGGTGGTGTATTGTTGTTTTGTCATGTTAATGTTTTTTTATGATTATTATCTTGATTGCAGGATCATAATATCATTGTGTTGAATTCTTTGGTTCTGATTACATAATCATAATATATTATTATTGAATTCTAGTTTTGTTCTCTTTGTAAGAATAATAATATCTTTGTGCTGAGTGATGCTTGAGTTTGTTGCTACTATTATTCTTTTCTATTTATTTTTTAGTTATTATTCTTTTTGTGAATATAATACCTCGGTTCTTTTCTAGTGAAGAAATAATCCGTTAGTTTGTTGTAGTTGTTATTATATGAAAGTTATGAGCTATCAAGAATTGTTTTCTTGTTATATAATTTTTATTATTTTACTTCTTCTATTTCTTTTATTAAGTATCCATCCATCGTACATTTATATTTTTTATCATTGTTGTAATCTATTTCCAAAAAATCTTTATTCCCAAATTCTAATCCAGTAATACATGAAAATATAATATAATATTTTATTAGTTTCAATATTTTTGGTATATGATATTCACCTTGTATTTTTTTCATCATGCTGCCAGTACAAATTATATACGCATTTTTATTTATAAAACAATTTTTAAAACATGAGAACATAGAAGGACAATTAATTTCCGTTTCCCATAAAATTAATTTTTCTAAATTTTTACAGTTATAAAACATCCATTTCATCTCTTTTACATTTGTAGTTATTAATCGTTTCAAAGACAATGTTTTCAAATTGTTGCAATTTTCGAACATACTAGTCATATTTGTTATTCCACTTCCGCAACTTAATATTTCTATTTCAATAGCTTCGCTATACTGGAATACACCATATTTCCACTCCATGAACAAACACAATTTTTTATTAGCATTATCACAGTAAATAAGATATCTTATATCATTATTCTTTTTATTCTTCTTTTCATTTGTAATAGTCACCAAGGCAAAAAGGAATGTTTTATTTTCATTATTTTTCTCAATTCCAAACCAACCTTTTTTTTTTGAAAGACTTTATATTTATTTTTTGTTAAATAATCTACAAAATAATCATATGTTTTATCATCATGCTTATATTTGACATAGTATGAAATATTTTTGAATTCCTTATTCACAATCTGTTTACCTTTAACTTTCCCTGATTTTGTTTTCTCTAATATTATAGGAGCATTATCGCCGTTGTAAGATATCTCTATTTTGCTATTAACTTCTTTTATTATTACATTTCCTTCTTTTTTGTTTTCTTCAACATCAGTTACTTTTGCTTCAGGTGCTGTTGTATTCTTTTCTACATTGCTATCGACAATATTTTCATTACTTATAATGTCTTGATTCTTAGTTCCTTCGTTACTATCTTGCACTGTGTCTTTGATGCCGAAACTATCATTAAAGCTTCCTAACATAAATATAGACACAACTATACAAAATGCGATTGTGTTTATTAAATATTTACATTTTAATTTTTTACACATATATTATATTATAGTTTTTTATTTTTATAAAAAAGATATTATCATTATATTCTAAAAAATAAAATATCACACAAAAGACAGTATTACTCTTTCATGTATTTATTCTATCAATAATTTAATAAATCAAGGCCAATATTAATGATATATCTTAAGGTAATATTTTTGGTATTTCTAGTGTTAAAAATGCTACAAATAATCTTAAATATAAGTGAGTGGTTTTCCCTATATAAGTCTGTTGAGAGTAAGAAAACAAAAACCCGTTAAAGTACTTATGAAACAAATATGGAATTAAAAGCAATAATGGTTTAATGTCGAAAATATTTATTTTTATGTTTGAGATAAAATCATATATAGGTTCTTTAAAAAACTTTTTAATCATTGAAAATGTAGCCTATATGTTAACCCGCAATTAACCATTCAGCCAATATATTTTATATTTGAGCAGGTAAAATATAAATTTTGAGATATCTTAAGTAATGGTGTTAAGGGAATTATGTTTCGTATAATGGGACGTAACAAATAAGTATGTATATTTATATTATATTCAACTTTTGTTTTATAATAAAAAGTTTAATGTATAAATACATTTTGTTGGTGTTGTTTCATAATGTTTGTAATATATCCATAACCCGTCTATTTTTACAATTCCGAGATAGTATAAAACGTTAATTGTGTTTTCCATAATTGTATATATAGTTTCGTGTTGAGATTTAAAACTTTCCCATGGTCCTTGATTATTACTATGTACTATATTATTATTATTCCAAAAAAGATATAGTTGACGATTATTATTGCCCTTGTTGTCGGTTTTGTCGATTTTGTGCGTTGTTAAATGTATATTCGTCAAAATCAAACTTATATCCGTAATAATTTATATGACAATTCAATAACAAAATCAATACAGTCAATATACTTTTGTGGTATATTATATTTATTATGTGTTTAATCGTGAACATATTTTCTACATTTATATGATACATTGATATGTTTAAAATTTATACAAATAAACGTTATGATTTTTATTCCAAGTGTTGAGTCGGTTAACTAAAAAGGATATATGTTGTAGAGGTAATAAGATATATCTTTTTCATTTTCTTTGACATATTCACTTATATTCGTAATTTTTTTTATATCCTCTTTTTCATATTGTTTTATACTGCATGTGTAGTCTACATCGTCTTTATATTGTGTATTCATGATTTGATTTTTACACTCTTCACTTGTGGTAATACCTAAAATTCCACTGTTTATTATTTCTTTTACATTGTTTATGAAATATCCGGAACATATTAATATAGCCTTATTTGTAAAACATTCTTCAAATATGTCATTTATAGTTGTAAAATTGTCAACACGAAAGTTAGATAAATATAAAGTCTCTAAATTTTTACATTTATAAAACATAGCACTAATATCGTTAACATTATTTATATCAAAATTAGACACATCTAAATTTTTTAAACTTCTACAATCTCCAAACATATTATCCATATCTATAACTTGTTTAGTGTTAAAATTAGATAAATCTAATTCTAATAAAATATAACATCCAAAGAACATATAGTTCATGTTAACAACGTTTTTAGTATTAAAATTAGATAAATTAAGCCTTGTTAAACTACTACAGTTAGCAAACATATTCCTCATATATTTAGCGTTGTCGGTAATAAGTCTACTGCAATTTATTTCTTGTAAGAATTGGCAGCTATTGAACATGCTAAACATGTTTTCTATCTTATCTCCAGAACCTATAATATCTATTCCCGTAGCTGTACTATATGCGCATAATCCAGAGTTTTCTTCTGCATTACTACAGTACATGATATATTTTTCATCTTCTGATAGCCATGAAAATAGAAAATACAAAATAGAGTTCTCTATTGTCGCTTTAGAGCAAACAGCTAGAATATACTTTTTATTTTTTATATTAGTGGAATTGACTGTGCAGTCATTCTCGATTAATAAATTAGCAATATTATTGTCTTGAGTATAATATGTATTGTTAAAAACATGATACGTAAAAATTTTACCAGGAGCTAATATGATGTTTATCGCCTCTGCAGTACTATCATCTTTATTAACGATACTAAGCTTTATACATTCTGGATCTTGAGTTATATCAATAGATAAATTAAGCCTCCTTTTGAGTATGTTTTTTAACGCTTTTATAAAAAATATAATTATAAATACAATGCATCTTTTATTAAAACTCTTTTCATCATACTTTTATATATTATATATATAGTAATTTTATATTAAAATTTAATTATTACTTATTAATATAAATTTAGTTTTTTGAGAAAAATCAGGTATCAATATTAAAATTGTCATGCAAACATAAATAGTATATTTGTAAATATTATCTTTTGTTTTTATCTATGTTATGTGATACCGGTTTATAACTATTATTGCAAGAAGCGATTGGTATTGTTAATAATATGCCAATATTAAGAGAAAACTCCAATATTTGCAAATATATATTTCTATATCGTATAATTATATAATATCAGCCATGATATATAATGCCTGGTATACAAAAAACTATTCATTGAACCATTTCAGAAAATACATAAGCCAATACGAATAGTAATATCGTCTCTAAAACAGCTAATAAATTAATCCCTAGAATATGTAAGTCAACACAAAAAATATTTTACATTTTCTAAATGTGAAAATTTAACCAATATGCTAACCGTAGGTTAAATCTACATAAATAAAAATTCAAAAATAAATTCTTCCATGTGTTATCATAATCATACCATACCAGTTATAAGTACTTCAAAGGATAGTAATGCTAAGAATTTTTTAATTCTTTTGTACAGCATTCTCTTATGCTAATATTAGTTCTTCTAGTATTATTGCAAAAAATTCACTCCATAATTCCAAAATATCAACAGTAACAAAAGTAATATAATAACTACTTCTTTTATGCATGCTGTTGATTTTTGTGTATAATATATTATTAGATTTTATCTAAATTGTCACTCTTAATAGTTTATTTCTTCTATTTTTTTTATTACACAATCTTTTATTGTACATTTATATTTTTTATTATCTTTGTAGTCATTACTACTATATCTATTGTTAAAGTTTGTATCTATTTCCAATCCAAGAAGTTTATTCCCATCATTTCCATTCTCATGTTCATGAGCATTTGTATTATTGTTTTCATTCTTATTTTTATTCTCATTTTCATCTTGGATAGTATTTATTATTTTCTTGATCAATTCTCCTGAACATATTAATTTGCTATATCCATTGCTTTTAAAACATTTATTAAAAACACCAAACATGTATACATCTTTATTTATACGAGAACTATATATTGTTAATTCTGTTAAACTATTACAGTTGTAAAACATAAAACACATATCTGTGACATTATTAATATCAAATTTTGTTAAATTTAATTTTGTTAAACTTTCACATCCATAAAACATACAGTATATATCTTTGGCGTTACAAAAATGAAAGTTATTACCTAATGATAAACTATTGAGGTTTTTGCATTCATAAAACATGCAACTCATATCTTTAACTTTTTGTGTATTGAAATTATATAAATTTATTTTATCTATATTGTCGCAATAAGCAAACATAGCACGCGTGTTTGTAACGTTTTTAGTATTAAAATTAGATAAATCTAATTCTGTGAAGCTATGACAGTTATAAAACATATAACTCATATCAATAACATTACTAGTATTAAAGTTAGATAAATCTACTAATAATAAGTTATGACAGTTATAAAACATGCTACTCATATTAGTGACGTTTTGAGTATTAAAATTCTTATTTAAAGTTACTATCTCTAAGTTCCCACATTCCATAAACATGTTTTGCATATTAGTGACGTTTTGAGTATTGAAATGGGATAAATCTAATTCTTTTAAGCTAGTACATTCATAAAACATATAACCCATGTTTGTTACAGTCTTAGTATTAAAATTAGACAAATCTAATTCTTTTAAATTGTTACATTTATAAAACATATAACCCATATCTATTACATTACTAGTGTCCAACTGAGATAAGTCTAGAGTTGTGGCACTATTACAACCATAAAACATATAACTCATATCCGTAACTTTATTAGTATTAAAATTAGATAAATTAAGACTTTCTAAACTACTACAGCTTTCAAACATATTATGTATATTGGTAACATTGGAAGTGTCAAGTTTAGATAAATCTAATTCTATTAAACTGCTACAGTCAGCAAACATTCCACTCATGTCTGTAACTAAAGTAGTATTAAAACTAGACAAATCTAATTCTATTAAACTGCTACAGTCAGCAAACATTCCACTCATGTCTGTAACTAAAGTAGTATTAAAACTAGACAAATCTAAATCTGTTATATGAGTACAACCATAGAACATATAACTCATATCTGTAACGTTACAAGTATTAAATTTTGCTAAATCTAATTTTGTTAAACTACTACAGTTATAAAACATCCAATTCATATTTGTAACGTTTTCAGTGTTAAATTTAGATAAATTAAGACTTCCTAAACTAATACAGTCATAAAACATATAACTCATATCTGTAACGTTTTTAGTATTAAAACTAAATAAAATTACATTTGTTAAATTATAACAATCACTAAACATAGAATTCATATCTGTAACGTTAGTAGTATCAAAACTATATAAATTAAGATTTATTAAGCTTTCACAGTTAGCAAACATATGACTCATATCTGTAACTTTATCCGTAATAAGATTTTTTAATTCCATATATTTTAAACTATTACACCCAGCAAACATATTATTCATGTTTGTTATCTTTCCACCACAATTTAATATTTCTATTTCTATAGCGTTGCTATCTTGGAATAAGCCGCAATATGTTTCACTATTTATATCTTTCTTTTTACTATTAGCATCTTCACAATAAATTAAATATTGTTTTTTATTCTCGCATAATCTCAAAAAGGCACAGGCTCTATAAAACAATTTTGTTGCAAAGTTGGTGCCTATTTCTTTCGTGCAAGTAGCTAATATATGTTTTCCTTTGTTTTCTGCACTATGGAAATATACGTTGCATCCTTTATCACGTAATAATTTAACGATAACATTATCTTGCCATTCATATGTATTTTTATTGAAATATTCATTTACTAAAGTACTGCCTTTTGTCATAGAAATGTATCTATTAATATTGTTATCTTTACTTTTTATGTATACTTTTCTCATTGCACCGTCTGCTATAATTATGATATCTAACTTAGAGTTTTTGTTGTTATCTGACAATATTGTAGTTATGTCAGTAGTATTATTATCTTCTCCGCTACAATTGAGGGTTCTATCAAAAAAGACAAATAATAAAAACATAAAAACAAATGTTTTTATTATACCTGTGGAATTTAAATATATACTTCTCATAGATATATATTTAAATATAAAAAGTTAATTATTATTGAAGTTAACTATATATTGTATTATAAATAGTTTATATTATTATTTTGACATTGTAGCTCAGCTGGTAGAGCACTTCCCTTTTAAGGAAGGTGTCCTGGGTTCGAACCCCAGCAATGTCACAAAGTCTAACCATCATTTTTATTCAGTATAAATAAATTAAATTTGTGTGGTGTATTGAATTCGTATAAAATAGTGTTGTCTTAAATTTGTATCCTTGTCTTTTGCGAATTTTGCTTTTTGTATTTGGATTTATTTATCTTTATTTCTCGAATGTCCAAGTTGTGGGAAGAGTAGGATTCGAACCCACGAAGCCGAAGCAATTGATTTACAGTCAATCCCATTTGACCGCTCTGGTATCTTCCCAAAATTTAAATATAACTATATATGGAAATTTTTAAGTATTAAATACACAATATACACAAATGCTATATTAATACTTATATTTTACTACAGTTTTTTTAGTTAAAAGATCCTTTTTATAAAAAAATCGGGATCAAAATCCATAATGTCTTCAATTTTTTCTCCTGTGCAAATGTACTTTATCGGTATTTGATATTCCCCGACTATTGTTATTATGAATCCACTTTTGGCAATACTGTCTAATTTCGTTACTATGATACCTGTGATATGTGTTATTTTATTAAATTCCGTTATTTGGCTATAAACATTTTGCCCTGTGGTGCCATCTAAAACTAAAAATATATCTATGTGTTCTTGCGGAATGAATTTTAATGCTACCTTGTATATTTTCTCTAATTCTAACATGAGATTTGTTTTCGTTTGTAATCTTCCAGCTGTATCTATAATGACTACGTCGCTTTTATTTTTTGTTGCAAAATCTAGTGTTTTAAATACTACACTAGCAGGTTGTGATTGCCACTCGCTACAAATCATAGGCACGTCAATTCTTTTGCATAGAACTTGTAGCTGTTGTATTGCTGCAGCACGGAATGTATCCCCTGCTCCTACGATTACATTTTTGCCGTCGTGTTTGTATTTATACGCTAATTTAGCTATTGTTGTTGTTTTCCCAACACCATTAGCGCCTATCATAATGATAACTTTTGTTCCGTTAGAGGTATCTATAGTTTTTTGTGGTAACGATGTGAGTATATTTCTTACTTCGGAGGTAATGATATCATTGATCTTGTCTATATTGTCATTCGTAATTTTCTTTTTTATGGTGTCGATGATTTTATCTGTTGTCGTTACGCCTACATCGCTGGATAATAAAATATCTTCTAATTGTTCTATTTTCTCTTTTAATTCTATGTTTTCGTTATTAAATAAGTTTTTTACTTTATCGAAAAAAGTCTCTTTTAGAAAATTAAATATCCCCATATGTTATTATTTAATAAAAATTAGTTAATGATAAATAATGTGTTTATAGATATTATAGTAATGTGTTTGGGTTTAAGCAAATTGTCGTAGAAAGCGTATGTTGTTTTCTGCAAATAATCTTAAATCATCGATACGATATAACAGCAAGGCGATTCTTTCTAGCCCTCCACCCATAGCATAGCCACTGTATTTATTTATATTTATTCCGCAATTTTTTAATACTTGTTCATGAATAAGTCCTCCTCCTAGTATTTCTAACCATCCAGAATGTTTACATATGCTACATCCTTTTCCTTTACAAATAAGACATTCGATGTCAACTTCTATACTTGGTGAAGTAAACGGGAAAAAAGAAGATCTGATGTTTATTTTTGTTTTTTCCCCAAATAGCTTTCTCAAAAAAGTAAACAATATAAATTTAAAATCTTGGAAGCTGACGTTTTCATCTACACAAAAGCATTCTACTTGATGGAAAAAACAATTAGAACGTGCTGATATGGTTTCATTACGATACACTTTACCTATAGAGAAACATCGTAAAGGTATTTTATTAGTTTCCAATGTGCGAATCTGCACAGAGGAAGTATGGGTACGTAAAAGATAATTATGATCTTGTGTGAAAAAAAAAGTATCTTGCATATCTCTTGCAGGGTGATCGTAAGGAATATTCAATGCTGTGAAATTATGCCAGTCATCTTCAATTTCTTGCCCTTCTAACATTGTAAAACCTAAATATGAAAATATGTTTATGAGTTTTTGTTTTAAGGTAGAGATAGGATGGCGGTTGCCAATATGGGAGTAGATAGGTAATGAGTGATCAATATATTGATTATTATTTTTTATTTTTTTGAGAGCTTTATCCGCGTTTTTATATGTGCTATCGATAAGTGTTTTTAGTTCGTTTACATATTGTCCGTATTCTTTTTTTTTCTCTAGAGGTAATATTTTAAAATCAGAAATAATATCTGAAAGTATAGATGTATATTTACATTTAAATTTTTGCAATGCTTCTATAGAAGTAATGTTTTCTTTTTGTAAAATGGTAATTATATTATTAATTTTTTCTTTCATAATAAATATGAAAAAAATATACGTATTTTTTACATTTATATTTTTAATAATAGAAAATATCCCAGTGTCATACGGGGAAGATATAAATTTAGAGGCCAGTGTTTTATCTCTATGTCATGGTGGAAGAAGAAAATTATATAGAACTGTTGTAAATATAGGCAATGATATTAAAGTAAGTGCTGATTTGTTAACGTTTGAAAATAATAAGACATTTGAATTTATAGATAATGTTGTTGTAGATGTTGAACAAAATATAAGTATTGCGTGTAAAAAGTGTATTTATAGTCGTGATGAGCAAGTTGTGGTATTCTACGACGTGAAGATAACGCAAGATGATGTTGTATTTACCTCAAGTAAATGCCATTATAACATTAAAAAAAAATGTTTAGAATATAAAGACGGTGGAATTTTATATAAAGGCAACACAAAAATTTTTGGTCAAAATGGTTTTATTTATGCTGAAGCGAGGAGAGTGCAAATATTAAATAACATTACTATAGACGTAATATTTAAGGATAAAAACATAAAGATAACATGTGAGATGTTTGATTATAATATTAATCAAAAGCAAATATTGGTAGATAAGAATGTAAAAATAGAACTTGATATAGATAGGGAAGATAAATTTATTCTAACTAGTGGTAATAGTGTGCGTTATGAACTAGATAATGGTATGGTTTTTTTTGAAAAAATAAAAATTAATTTTAAAAATAATACCGGTATATCTAATACTGCTGTATTTGATACTAATAAAACAACAATAAAATTTGAGGGGAATGTTAATTTAAAATTCCCTGATGGTAGAGAGCTTAATTGTGGAAAGGTAAATTATAATTTTTTAGAACGTAATGGTTTATGCGAGGGAAAACCTACTGTGAATATAGACAAGAATACTAAAATTCACTTTGAGGACATTGCTTTCAAATTATAATTTATTTTACATAACCAGACATTAGTATAAATTATATAGTAAATTTATAATAACTAATTTTTATGTCCAAAAATCATATTCTTGTTTATATATTATGCGTTTACCCTAAAATAGACACCATGGATAAATGTGTTTTAGTATTTAAGTCTAAGTATGATAAAAGAAAATTTTTTATTGAGATAAATAAGGATGTGTATGAAATGATAAAATTTTTACGTAGCTGCGATAAGATAGAAAATGTGAGTGATAGCACCGTACCAGAGAAATTTACGTTTTTAAATCACATATATGAAATATTTATAAGCTATAATTTGATGGTTAGAAAATCAATAATTAATATTTTACCAAATAACATTTTTGCAAAAATATATATTAATAATAAATTTTTTTTAACAGATATACCAGTAGCATTAATATTATCTTTACAGTTTATGTCACCAATATATATTACTGAAGAATCGTTTATTTATAACAATTCTAACATTTTAGGGGAGGAAATTTGTAATTACGAAGAAATGAAAAATTATAAATTACAATTTCATCCTGAAAAAAGATATTCTAAAGAATTTCTTTGTACGTTAAAACAATTATTAAACCAAAGAAAAGATTTAGATGTTTTATATTTAATTGAAGAACAACTAAAGCAAGTAAAAGTAAAAAGTTCTGAAGAAAAAGATTTTTTCTAATTATTTTTTCTCCTAAAAAAAAATATTAATATTAAATATATAATGATAAAAGCTAATAATATATTGGTAAATATTTTGTAATATTTACCAAATATAAATAAAACTTTTGCATATATATGATCTTCTGGCACAGGACCAAAAAAACGTGAGTCTGTTGAGTTCATTCTATTATCTCCTAGCATGAAATAATAATTTTTATTAAAAATATATTTTGTAATTTTTTTATTATTTATAAATAATTCTCCATTTTGTATTTTTACTTTTTCATTAGAGTCATAAAATTGAATAATTTCACCATATTTTTTTAAATTATCTTTATTAATTTCTATTTCCATACCTTTTTGTGGTATTAAAAATTCACTCCAATTGGAAATGTTTTTATATTCGTTTAGTTTACGAATAAACATCATTTTATCTCTATGGTTATCTTGTGGCGTAAAGACGGTGCATTCTAAATCTGTAAATTCTTTTTCTAAGGCTTCTTTTGTGCTTTTATCTATGTTCGCTTTTATAAAATTATTTTTTTGTGAAAATTCATAATCGATATTATTTTTTTTAAAAAAATCAAATAATTTTTTTTTGGGATTTTTTGTGAATTTTATTTTTATAAGACATAATGAATTTTTGTCGTTTTCTATTTTTTCATCATTTATAAAAATATTATTATTTATCATTTTTATTTTTTCTCCAGGTAACCCTAGGCAACGTTTCACATAAAAAGTTTTTAAATCAAGAGGATATTTATTCGCGATATCTCTTTGTGTGGAATGATAGTCTTCGTTAGGGGTATTGAAGACCACAATATCATTTCTTTTAACGCTTGTTATACCTGGTAGTCTATAGTAGGGTATCTTTATCCAGTCGAGGTATGATTTTATACCTAAAAACGGTATAGTTTGATGTGTTAACGGTACTTGTAGTGGGGTTATAGGGATACGTGGGCCATAATGTATTTTACTAATTAAAAGTGAACTGTTAGATTTTATTGTATTTTCCATAGATGGTGTTGGAACGTTAGTAAATTCAAATAATCCCCAATGTAAAATTGTAGCAAAGAGTAAACATATAATAAATTCTTTTGTAATAGAATCCTTTTTCATGTCATCCATAAATAATATATATTTGTGGAGTTGGAGGGAATCGAACCCTCGTCCAAAGTATGTTCCTAAAGCTTATACTACATGTTTAGCATTGTATCATTGTCCAAAATAACTAAATAACAATGCATATTTAATGTTATTTGTAAGACATATTTTTTTATTTTTATACCTTATGTCAGAATATAAAAATACTTGGTTTGAATAAGACAGATTTTACATGTTAACCAAATAAAAACATGTAATCTGTATGCTGGTTAATTACAAATTAAGCAGCCATACGTATTGCATAATTATTTTTTGCTAATACGTTTTTCAATAAACTAAAGAATTTGTTTTCTTTAGGTTTATTTTCAATTTCGACATTTCTGCCGGTATTGATTTTGTCATTTATTATTTTATATGTTTTTTAAAGTTGAACATATAAAAACTACATGCAAAGCATAAAAACATAGGTTGTCAAACGCTTATCAACCCCAATAATATTTATATATAAAAAATATATATTTATATATTATTTATTTTTTAAATTTTATCGTTTCAATTAATATCTATTTATAGAAATAAATATATATATAATATTTTATTTTTTTAAATTTTATCGTTTCAATTAATATCTATTTATAGGAATAAATATATATATTATTTTATTTTTTTAAATTTTATCGTTTCAACTAATATCTATTTATAGAAATAAATATATATATATTATTTTATTTTTTTAAATTTTATCGTTTCAATATAGTGTGGGAATATTTTATCTTTACTGTAATATTTGTTTTCTAGTATGGCATTTATAATTGTTTTTATAAAAGTTTTTATATATTTTGATTTATTGTCTATTAAATAAATGTTTTTTTTATTTTTAACATATTTTTCATCTACTTGAAATATTATTTTTATATTATATTTTAATTTATTTATATTTTCTAATAATATATAATTATTTTTTTTATAACAATATATTGTATTTTTTTTATTTGTAAAAATACAAGGGACCATAGGTGTATTGCTATTGTTGTTCTCTTTGCTAAAGTATTCTATCATGACGTCTAAAATGTTTACATCTATTATTTTAGCATTTAAAACTTGTGCTAAAGAATATGCTATAGAATAATAGATCCTTATATCTGTAAAAGATTTTACATTATACGTTAAAGCGATATATTTTATTTTTTTTATATTAAATTGTTTTTTTTTAAATAAATAATTTATTTCTGCATATATATCGTCTGCATATTGTGATTTTGCGTGAGAATAAAATAATATTTTTTTATTAATATCGAAAATAATTATATAATGTTTTTGTGCGAACCAGGTTATTCCTAAGACTATATTTCCATTATTCATTTTGTTTTTATATATAAAAATATTTTTTTATAAAAGTAATTTTATTTTTAATTTTCAATTTTTATTTATTTTTTTATATTTTCTAGTTTTTTTTTTTGATTGCTTTAAAAGCCATTTATCTATTTTTTTTTTATCACCCGATAATAGTATTTTTGGTACAGTCATATTTTTAAAATTTTCTGGTCGTGAATATACTGGAGGTGCTATAAGACCATCATTTTGAAAGGAGTCTTCCAGAGCAGAACATGCATCATTTATTGCTCCAGGTAGAAGGCGTACTATAGCGTCAGTTAAAACACATGCTGGTATTTCTCCACCCGATAATACATATTCTCCAATACTTATTTCTCGTGTGATTATATTTTCACGTATGCGTTCATCTATGCCCTTGTAATGCCCACATAAAAGTATAATATTTTTTTTACAGGATAAATCATTAGCTATATTTTGTGTAAGTATTTCTCCGTCAGGACATAAATATATTATTTCATCATAATTTTTTTTGGATTTTAATGATGTTATGCAGTCATATATGGGCTGTATTGTCATGACTAATCCTGCTAAGCCACCATACGCATAGTCGTCGGTTTTTTTATGTTTATTTGATGCATAATCTCTGAGATTATGAACTGTAATATTAACAATATTTTTCTTTTGTGCATTTTTAATTATAGAATTGGAAAAAAAACTTGTGAACATATCAGGTAAACATGTTATGATATCGATATCCATGTAGCGAGAAGGAGAATCGAACTCCTGACCTGTAGGTTATGAATCTACCGCTCTAACCATCTGAGCTATCTCGCCGTGTATGAAAGTTTCTATATTTTGTAACGACGTAACTATATATAAGATATTAAGCATTTTTATTTATTATAATGAATAGATTTATTTATTATTCTGAATTTATTATCATGAATAGATATATGTATTTAACTTTTTATTCATATTTTTTATATTGTACGTATTAATAAAATCTTGATATTGTTTTTTTAGTAATAGGATACATAAAAAAAATACAATAATTAGCATTATACCTTTGATATCTTTTTTTGTTATCATACTTATTTGTTATTTATTAAGTTTTCCTTGTATTTATTATATAGACTATTGATATCTTTTTTTGTTATCATACTTATTTGTTATTTATTAAGTTTTCCTTGTATTTATTATATAGACTATTTGCGCTGAGGAATTTTTCCAAATTGGGATTCTGAGCATATATCATTTCGTTTGTATCCCCTTCCCATAGCGTTTCTGTTCCCTCTGAGGTTTTATCTAGGAAAATAACATGTTTGCCAATGTTAATTAACGTTTCCAGATTATGACTCACAATTACAGTTGTCATTTTATTTTTTATTGTTATTTCTTTTATTAGTTGATTTATGCTTACAGCATTTTCGGGATCTAATCCAGAATCATGTTCATCACAAAATAAATATTTAGGTTTATATACTATAGCTATTGCAAGCCCTAATTTTTTTTGCATTCCTCCACTTAGCTCTAGAGGATATTTATTGTAATCTTCTTTATTGATTTTTACTTGTTTTAAACAGTGTTTTACTATTTTATCTTTATCTACGTTTTTAAAATCTGGATACAGATCTAAACTAAATTTAACATTTTCGTATACTGTCTTATTCATGTAAAGTATTGGGGATTGTGATAACATACCAATTGATGCTGTAGCATTATCTCCGGATTTATCGTGATTGATATCATTAAAATTTATTTCTCCGCCATCTTTATTTATTAATTGTAATATACATTTCAAGAGAACACTTTTCCCGATACCGCTCGGGCCTATAATAACACTTACTTCTTTACTTTTAAAATGTGCATTTATGTCATTTAAAATTACATTTCCATCGATAATCTTTTTAAGATTATGTATTTCCAAAGAATATTTTTCGTTTTTCATTTATAAATTTGTTTTGTATAAAAAGATTATATCTAAAATGCAGTTAGTTATTAATGCGATTATACAACATAAAAAAAAACAATATTCTCCTATGTTTTTCATTTGGCAAGAGGGTTTATAATAAAAACACCCTATGTATGATGAAATTGTACAAAGAAAAAAGCTTATAAGTATTGTTTTTATTATACAAAAAAAAATATAAGGTTTATTTTGTGTAAATATTAACGATGTTAAATAATCATTATTTGTAATAAAATCGCTATAAAAAAAATATGTGCATAAGAGACTGCCTAGAATGATAAAAAAACATGCTAAAACGCATATGCCAGGAGATATAAGCAAAATTGACAATAGCTTTGGTAAACATACCATTGATGTCCCATTAATACCCCTTACACTATAGCTGTCTATTTCTTCGCGTTTGGAAAATAATTCTATAGAGTTTGTGATGCAATATTCTCCCAAATATATAATACTAGTTAAAAGTGGTGCTATTTCCATTAATGATGCAGATAAAATACTAATGGGTACAATTGTATTATCTATTATAGGATATTGTATGTACATATTATTGTATATATTAAACAATATTATATTCATAACAGAGCCAATCAAAAGAGCAGACACTACGATGATAAATAGAAAATTATTCAACATATAATTACATTCTTCAAGGAATAAATCATAAAGATTTGCAATTGTATTATTGTAATTTATTATTGATCTTAAAAAAGATATATAACTTACTTCACTTTCTTTTCGTAACTCCATATATCCATTTATGTATGTATATGCTATAATATATGTATTAAAAAAATAATACTAAAAATATCATTTTTTTATAAAATTTTTATTCCTTACCTTTCTATGAAACGTAATCGCGAAATTATGTGCTTCGTCTCTAATGTATTGTATAAATTTTAATTCATCAGAATTATATTGTAGTGTTATTGGTTTTTTTATGTTCTCAAAGAAGATTTCTTCATTTCGTTTTGCTATGCTGCATATTTCTAGCTTATTTATAATATTTAAATCTTTTAAAACTTTAGTGGCAGCATGTAATTGTCCCTTTCCGCCATCAATAATAATTAAATCTGGTAAACTTGTGTTGTATTTATACCTTCTTAGTATTACTTCTTCCATAGTTTTATAGTCATTTGGCCCAATGACAGTTTGTATTTTAAAATGTCTATAGTCGTTTTTACTTGGTGATCCATTTTTAAATACTACACATGAAGATACAGCATGGTACCCCTGGATGTTGGAATTATCAAAGCATTCTATATGATAGGGCGTTTTTTTTAATTTTAAAGCTATTCTTACTTTCTCTAAAAGAGCATTAAAATCTTTTTCTAAGGGCTGTTGTAATATTAAATTATGCTTTAGTTCATTTATGTTTTTTTTTGCTAGCTCCAAGATTTTTTTTTTATCGCCAATTTTGGGGACAATGAATTTTATGTTATCGTAGTTTTGTGTAAAAAGCTTGTTTGTAATTATAATTTTATTCGTGCTATGATATTTCGTTTTTAACTCTTGGAAAAAAAGTAATATGTCAGACATAAAGAATATATATATATAACATACTATATTTATCATTTTTAATGTGTTTGATAAACAAAATAGTCGTGTTTATGAGTTACACACAATAAAAACTAATATTATGCATACTATATATTTATGTTACAAGTATTTATGTTATGACTTATCTTAGTGAAAGGTTATTTAAGTTCATTTATACAGTCTAGCATTTTTTTTTTAATAAATTCCATATCTTCGTTTTTAAAGTTATTGCTTGTTTTGAGATTATACCAATATTTATATGTGCTTTCGAATAATTCCATTTGTTCTATCCCAAGCCACAGTATGTTAAATTTAATATGTGCTGGAGCGTTATCATATATCCATTGCTCTATATTTTTCCTTAATGTGATGTCTTGGAATTTCTTTGGCCAGGAGGGAAATATGATTGTAGCTTGGAACGATATATCATCATTTACATCTGTTTTATTATCTTTGTTCCGTAAAAATATATGTTCTATCAGATGCATACCTTCGCTTTCAGTGTTTATTCGTTTTATGTTCTCTATAGATTTTTGTATTATATTTTTTGCTGTGTCGTAATTTTGTATTCTACCGTATATCGACTCTAAAGAAATATAATCTGTCTCATTGTGGTTGTAAAAAAGTTGTATTTCATAATTGATTGTGTTTGTGTTGTTATTATTTTTTTTTGTTTTCTTTACTATTTTATAATTGCTTTCGTCTTCACCGTGTAATAATATCATGTCACATACGTTTTTACAATTACTCCTATATAAAAATTTGTATTGATTTTTATCAATACTGTTCATATAAAAATTACGATCGTATAGTAAATCTTCTTCTCCTATTGCTCTTTTTACTATTGCTATTCTAGATTTTAATTGCATATATAGTAACCGTAATTTCATATTTTTAATATTCCAAAAAAGATATAATCTTTTTTCAAAATAAGACATATTGTCACTTCCCCAGTCTTGTTCTGTGTCGTATAATTTGAGACCTTTTGCTCTGTTGTAACTTAAGTCGTCATAGAGCATTAGTATTTTTTTTTTATTTGCCTGTATGTCTATGTCATTATTAAAATTTTCGGAAAAACGATTTAGTAGATGATCTATCATATAATTTCTCATGTTTTTATCAGACTTATATAATATGTCATTTAAATACTTTTCACAAACTTCTTTTATGTTTTGTGATGCGCAATCATGTAATTTAAACCCTAATTCTTCCCTTTGTATTGCAAAAAACATATCCTCAGAAAAAGAACATTGTGTATATTTTGTTGGACGTTTTAAAAGATCGTTTATATATGGTACGTCTTCTGGGATTTTATATTTTTCGAATTGGTTTTTTTCAGTGTTTATAGATATTATGTTTTTAAAATTTTCAAGTTTAGATAAAAATATGCTGCATATTTGATCAAAGATTAATAGATAACATTTTAAATTTTTAGTTTGTATTTCATCATTGTTCCCATAGGGACCTTCTTCTCCAACACCATATATAAGAGGGAAATCTCTTTGTATAGAATAATATTTTGATAAATGTTTATATTCTCCATTATAAAATTCAATTCCTTCATCATTATTTTCATTTTTTTGTGCCAATATAGCATAAAGACGTTTTGTGCAGGCTATAGCACGGACGTGGTCAATGTCTATATTTTTTTGCCGTTTTATAATTTTTATATTGCTTTTTTTAAAGACTACATGTATCACTTGGTATGGCTTTGTGGTTATTTTAAATTTATATTCTTCATTTGTTTCGGTATTTATAATTTTAAAATTACTTATATGGTCAATGTGTGTGATTTTGGAAATATGCTCAATTAAATCTAAAATTAAAAATTCGTTTTTGATTTTATATTTTTCTAAGTCATCATCTAGTATAAAACCATGTGTTAGCAATGGTCCATTATATATTTTATCAAAAGTTTTGGCAACGTTTAATATACCCCCTAGGCTTTGGAATTTGACTATAGGAATAAAAAAACATTGTGCTGATATTAGAACAGAAGATAAAATGTCAACATACTGATCATCTATATTTAACATGTTTGAAATATGTATAGTGGCGTATATTGTAACGTCTATATTTTCAAAAACTGTTATAGAATTAAAATCTTCACATAAATTTCTATTTTGGTATAAAAGATTTTTAACATTATCGATAATTTTATCTTTGTTTGTTATGATACTGTCGATGTATAAATATACATCATATAGTCCCCGTATTTCATTGTCGTTATTGCGGGGTGTTATTTTACAATTTATGACTCCTTTGGTGTCTAAAATGATTTTATAATAGTCATTTAGTGTTATTGGGCTACTGGGTAATATTTTTTCAGCATTAAAGAATGCTATTTTGTTGTCTTGGGTATTGTCTTTTACAGCTAGTATATCTTCAATTGGGAATTTTAATCTGTAGTCTAAATCCATTATAGCAAAGAGTAGATTTTCTAATATAGTAATGCCAGGATCATGTTCTGCGTAGTCGTCCCATTTGTTCCCACCAATTTTTTTGATATAGTCTAACGCTTGTTTTTTTATCGCGTCATACTGTACAAATTTTAATGCTTGTGTATCGTTAAAATCATCCATGTTTTAAAATAGTATTTCGACATCATAAAATTATCCATTTTTTAAATCGTATTCTAATGTAAAGCTATCATGTTGTTTTGTTAACTTAATAAAATAAGAAATGATAATATAAATAATGCCTGCTTGTGTTTTAAATTCGTTTATTTTTATATCAGTGATAACAATTCTTTTCTCCCATTTCTCGATGACGTTGCGAATATTATTACACATAAATGTTATCATGTTAAGATTTAGATTTTTAAACGTCATGGTATTTAAATCACAACCATAATCTAATTCCATTAGTCTTTCTTCGCGCGTTGTCATTAATAGTATATAAATACTTTCTTTTATAGATCTTGCATCGGCTACTGTCTCAACAGAACGACTATATTTGTTAAACGTAATTGGGAATTTCCATCCTGTCATATCGATTATATAGATATATATATGTCTACATTCCTATTGTTACAGTTAAGGCACCTTTTATTACAGTCCCACCTCCTGCAGTTGAAGAAGTTGCATAAGCTGCTGGCATTTTACATATTGTTACAGATTTTGAACCTTTTAAAATAGTATCAGGATGTGGTGGAGCACCATTACATAATATATTATCCCCCATTCTAGCAGCAGGTTGCCCACATATCATCACGCTGGTAGCTCCTGTTACAACAGTGCCTCCTGTATGAGGGACGGGAGGAGTGCCGGGGGTTAATAATGGACAAAATGTTTTGCTACCAACAACAGCTGCATTTGGCATACTAATTTAGTAATATTATTTTTTTACTATTTTTTTTATATTTTAGAAAAATTCTAATGGTAGCAATAAGGATTTCCTTTGAGAGAATTACATATCAAATAACCCTGCCTGTTTGTTCTCTTGTATAGTGTTAAGTTCTTTTAATAATGATGCAAATTCTAATTGTGTAAATATCTTTTGTAATTCTTGTTTGTTAAAATCTTTTCTTATGAAGTCAGCAGATTTAATTTCTAATGGAACGTTTAAACATATCGTAGCAATATTTTTATATAATAGTATTTGTTCTTTTTGTGATAAAAATTTTTCACGCATATCGTCAGATAACGTCTGGATGTTGTCGTAGATATTATCTATAGAACCATATTGTGCTATAATCTTTGCGGCGGTTTTAAGGCCTATGTTTTGTATGCCTGGTATGTTATCACTTTTATCTCCAGCAAGTGCTAATATGTCTATAACATTTTTAGGATCTTGTATGTGCCATTTATTTTGTACTTTTTGTACATCAATAATTTCATAGTTAGTGCTATGTTTTATCGGTTTGTATAGGAAAATATTATTGGAAATTAATTGCTCATAGTCTTTGTCTGGTGTCATGATATAAACATTTATATCTGGATGAATTTTTGTTGTTAATGTTCCAATGATATCATCAGCTTCAAAACTATCTTGTTCTAAAAAAACAATATTTAAAGCATTAAGTATTTGTTTAATGTATGGGAGAGATTCTGTTATACTTTGCGGTTGCTTTGGACGGTTAGCTTTGTAGGAATCAAAAACTTGTTTCCTCCATGTTGGGGCTTTAGTGTCAAAGACAACAGCTATATATTTTGGCTTTTCAATTTTTAAAATATAGAATATAATTTTTATAAAGCCATAAATTGTGCCAGTGTCAAAACCATATGTTGTAGTTTTAACATTATTTACAAAAGTATAATATGCTCTGTAAGCTAAAGCATGGCCATCTATGATAAAAAATTTTTCATTCATACTATAAATAGTCTAAGTATATATGTTAGTGTTTTTATTGTTAAGTTAATGTTTTTATACAAAAGTGAAATCTACTAACCATTTTTCTATATTACAATTTTTAATTATAACGTCAATATTGTTTCCTATGCAATACGTTGTACCAGTATATTGTTCTATAGCCTTTAAGTATGTTTTATTAAAGAAAAAGTTCCCATGTTTACATTCCGCAAAACGTAAAAACCCATCACATTTTATTTTTTTAATTTCTACGTACATGCCAATGTCTGTTATCCCTGTGATTACTCCTTCGTATTTTTCACCTTTATGTTTCTGTAAAAAGGCTACTTGTTTAAATTTAAGAGAATCTCTTTCTGCATCTGTAGCTATTACCTCACGTTCATTTGCATATTTACATATTTCTTCATATTTGTTATTATTAAAAACATATTTCCCATTTAAATACTGTTTTAGTAGTCTATGTACAATAATATCAGCGTAACGACGTATTGGTGATGTAAAGTGAGTATAATGTTTAAACGCTAATCCATAATGCCCAAATTGTTTCGTTGAATACATGGCCTTTTGCATTGTACGCATAGCCAAAGTGGCGATAGTTTTGCATTCTTCTGGATCTTTTAATTTTTCGAATAAACTGTTAAGATTTGCAGCAAAGTTTTTGCGATTATTGTCCATTTTTATTTTTAAGTTTTTCATCATGACACAAAAATCATTTATTTTCTCAAGTGTTGGCTCATCGTGTATACGATAGATAAAGGATAAATATTTCCCATTTTTTATTTTTTTGGATAAGGTTGAAATATAGGTAGCGATATGTTCATTTGCTAAGAGCATATATTCTTCAATCATATTGTGGCTTCCTTTACACTCTACTTTTTTTGCAACTAGATTTTTATCTTCATCAATACTAAAGGCATAATCTTCAAAATTAAAATTTACAGAGCCATTATTTATCCTTTTCTGTCGTAGTTTCTGGGATAGCTGAAATAAAGTGTACAATGTGTTATGCATGGCGTCTTTAGGATTATCGATTATATTTTGTGCTTCGTCATAGGTAAACCTATGATTTGAGTTTATGATAGTTTCTCCTATCCATTCTTTTAGTATGTTGCCATTATTATCGATATCAAATACTATAGACATTGTTAACCTGTCTTCATTTTGTACTAAGGAACAAAGATTATTACATAGCACTTCAGGTAACATAGGTATAACCCTGTCAATAAGGTATACCGATGTGTTTCGTTTATATGCCTCCTTATCTAAATCTGTATTTTCCTTTACAAAATAGCTCACATCTGCAATATGTATTCCTATCTCATATTGTTCATTGTTTATTTTCCTGAATGAGATGGCATCGTCAAAATCTTTAGCATTGTCAGGATCTATGGTAACAGTTAGTACATCCCTAAAATCACGTCTTGATGCTAACGTTTTTTCATCAGGTATTATAAGTTTATCTGCTTCCTGTAATACTTTTTTATTAAATTCTGTTGGTAAGGAATAATTACTTATAATCGTTTTCATTTCGCTTTCGTGCTCGCCTACAGCACCAAATACTTCTACGATACGGCACAATATAGTATTAATTCCTTTACTGTAGTTTGGGTAGTTTATAATTTGACATTTTACACGTAAGCTGTTTTGTTTTGTGTTGCCAAGAGAATTTTTTTTCTCTACAATTATTTTGCTGTAAATGTGTTTATTTTTAATGTCTAGCCAAAAATTTTTTGCCGTGTCGCTTTTTAATGTCCCGACAAAGGATGTATATTTTCTCTTTATTATTTTAATAACTTGCCCTGTGTGTTTATTGCTTTCTGTTTTTTTGGTAAATATATTTATGAGTACTACATCTCCATCAATGGCAGATAATAAATTTTTACTTTCCACAAATACATCTTGCATCTTACTATTGAGTGTTATGTAAGCATAGTCTTGATTACAATGGTCTACGACACCTACACAACCACGTTTTAATATTGAATTTTTAGAAGAGAAAACACGCTTATAAATATTAGAAAAAAAGGATTTTATTCTATGTAACAAGCTAGGATGTTTCGCTTTATTGTATTTATACTTTTTTATATATCTCATGTATTATTTTTTATCAGATGTTAAGAATGAAGATTTCACTTCTTCGATATTAATTTTTTTAATTACAGGTACAAACATCATCTTTTTAAAATTCTTTGTTTTTAGCGTTTTAAATAAACGTGTACGTTTTCTACGTCTTTGCAATCTTGTTATGGCCATAATAATATTTATTTTACAATATACATATATTATATAGTTCTCAAATTTCTAAACTTAATGTGTATATAAATATATATAATAAGAAAAATAACAATATAAACTAATTTTTATATTTTTTCACATACTCTCAATTTAGCACTTCGTGAGCGATTATTATTTTTTATTTCATCATATGATGGCGTGATGGGTTTCTTAGTTATTATATTAAAATATTTATTATAGTTGCCATACAAGTCTGTGTCTAATGTGTGTTTATTTATTTCTCCAAATTTAAAGAAATGCTTTACTATCCTATCTTCAAGTGAGTGGTATGATATGATGGCTAAACGTCCTTGGGGTAATAAGAATTCTTTTGCATTGGAAAGGAAGGAAGATAAATTATTTAATTCATGGTTCACTTCAATACGTAAAGCTTGATATATTTGCGATAAAAACTTATTTTCATTTACCATTTTATTGTTCCAATTCTCATTTAGGATTATATTCTTTAATTGTTCTGTTGTGCCTATAGTGTGTTTTTTCCTATATATACATATACTCTTTGCTATTTTTTTGGCATTTTTTATTTCGCCATAATGGAATAATATCTTATAGAGGTGTTCTTCTGGATATGTATTTACAATTTCTTTAGCTGTTAAAGTGCTTCTTCTGTCCATTCTCATATCTAAAGGTCCTTGGAAACGTGTTGAAAAGCCTCTTTCTGGAGTGTCCAATTGGTATGAAGAGACTCCTAAGTCCGCAAGGATACCATGTACTTTTTGAATATTGTAATATTTTAAAAAATGATGAAAGAAAATATTATTGGAATGAATAAATATAAAGTTTTTATTTTGTATTTTTCTAGCTTCTTCTAATGAGGACATATCATAGTCGAATGCTATTAGTAGGCCTTTTGTGGATAGATTATCTAGGATAGCTTTTGAATGTCCTCCTCCGCCAAAGGTTAAATCAACGTATATGCCATCATGGTCGGTTATTAACATGTCAATAGTAGTTTGTAGAAGAACAGGAACGTGATATGTTTGCATTGTATGTTATGAAAAAATTAAAAATATATACATATTATACATTTTAGTATTATATATCTCATATATATATAATTTTTATGGTAGTAAAAAGTGTTGTTAAACAATCATCTGGTGGGTCTTCAGCAGGTAAAGTTATTTTTATAATGTATTTTTTAGTGTTCTCGCCATTGGTTGGGTATTTATATTATTCTAATTATGTTATTACTGAGGATATGTCAAAAGTACGTCAAGACCAAAGTGATAAAATTAATTTCCTTAGTGATCTTATACTAACAGTTGGGGACGATAATAAAGAGGCATTAAAAGGTATTAGTGAAAATAGTAGAATTCAAAATGAAAAGATTAACAATCATGATGGCATACTGAGTCAATTAAAAAGTGAAACAAGCACGTTAGTAAATGTAAATAAAGAAATCAAAGAGCATGATGTTAAGCAAGATGAGAAAATTGTAGATCTCGACAATAAAGTTAAAAGCCTTTCTTCAGAGGTGAAAAATCTCACTGCAGAAGTAAACTTTCTCGCCAAAAAAAACGGCAATACGGCTGTTATTGAAACAACGCTCAGCGACACAGAGGTAAATGATATAGGCAAGAATGATACAGCTGATAAATTTAAAGAGTTAAAGGAGAGGGTTGAAGAACTGTCTGCTAAAGTTGAAAAGATTCAAGAAAATATTAACTCAAATATTGTTTCTTTAAAAGATAGTCAAAATAACATTCAGGAGTATGATGAGAATGATAGCAATAACAGTGTAGAGACTAAGTCTAGTGTATTAAATACTGAAGAAGCAAGTAACACGCCTAGTACTATTGCGTCGGTTGATTATTATAAGAGTATAGAAGATATAAAAACAGAGATTGCTAGTATGCGAGAAGAGATAAGAGAGATAAAAGATATAAACGGTAAAACAGGAATATATGGAGGTTTAGATGAAGTTGACTATAGCAGTATTTCTAGTATACTTTCTACTAGTAAACAATCTATTGAAAAGATGCAAGGTGATATTAATCGTTTGCAAGATGTTACAAATACGTTTAAAGATGGTATGAATTATGGATGGTCTGTTGGTTTACCTATAAGCTTACTCCAAGCTATTCAATCGGGGAAAGGTGGAGTTGGAAAGTATTTGTCAAAAGAATCTTTTGATATTATTTCTATTTCGCGTTTTGATAAAACATGTCATCATGATTGGTTTAGCTTTTATTTTTTTAGTCAGCCTACTTTAATGATGAGACATGGTTATTGGACGTTAAACAAAGAAAACATCAGCAACCCCAACACCAATTTATACGAGAGCAACAACCAATTATACAACATCAACTACAACAAAGTGCAATATCACTATAATGTATTTGCGTTTTATTTTAGTATTGTGGATTTTAACTTATGTAACTTAAATTTTATAAATATGAAGGTGTCGTTGTTGTCTTCGTTGTTGCCAATTTTTTTTGGTATGTCTACTACTGGCGTAATAATACCTTTTTTAACTATAAATAAAGATTTTTTTATACTTAATTATCAGTTGAATATATTATCGCTTTTAAAGATTAATGTGTATGTTAGCCTACTCAGGCCTATTAATGACTTAATTGTGCCATATTTAAAAGATATCCTCAACGAAAGCATTTTTAAACCAATTAATACTAATTGTTTCGGTGTAAAATACTTGAAGGACAATAAAGGTATTGAAGTTGAGGGATCATTTTTCCCTCTCTTGGAAAATTATTCTTTCTTTGGGCAAAAAACGTTTAAGTGTGTGATATCATTTATTTTTAATTAGTGATGGAAATTAGGAATTTAGCTATTATTGCTCATGTTGACCATGGGAAGACTACTTTAGTAAATAACATTTTAAAGCAGACGAATGTTTTTCGTGATAACCAGGCTGTAATTGATAGAGTTATGGACTCTGGTGATTTGGAAAAAGAACGTGGGATAACGATATTAGCTAAATGTACTTCTGTTTTTTATGGTAATTATAAGTTTAACATTGTAGATACTCCTGGTCATGCAGATTTTGGTGGGGAAGTAGAGCGTGTTTTGTCTATGGTAGATGGTGTGGTATTGCTTGTTGACTCATCAGAGGGTGTCATGCCACAAACAAAATTTGTATTAGGGAAGGCTTTAGCTTTGGGGTTAAGGCCTATTGTTATTATCAATAAAATTGATAGGCAGGATGAACGATGTAAAGAGGTGTTAGATGAGGTTGAGAACCTTTTTTTAGCGTTAGAGGCTAACGAAGATCAGCTTTGTTTTCCAGTGTTATATGCTGTAGGACGTGATGGGTGGGCAGTAGAAAGTTATGAGAAAGCTAAGATGGTTATACGTGGTGAAGAAAAAGGTGACTTGAAGCCCTTATTTGAATTAATACAGAATTATTTTACTGCACCACAAGGTGATATAAATAACCCATTTGAAATGTTAGTGACAATTTTAACTTCCGATCAGTTTTTAGGAAAAGTTTTAATTGGGAAAGTTTATAATGGTGTTGCTAAAGTTAACTCACAAGTGAAGGTGCTAAATTTAAATGGTGATACGAAAGAGAATACTAAGTTAACAAAATTATTTGCTTTTAGTGGTATAGAAAAATATCCTATCGAGAGTGTTTCTGCAGGGGATATTATAGCCATTGCTGGTGTGGAAACAGCTTCTGTGTCGGATACTATTTGTGATGTGCGTGTTACAACACCATTGCCAACAACACCCGTAGACCCTCCTACTATGTCGATAAGTATTGGTGTTAACGATTCTCCATTTGCTGGAAGAGAAGGTAAAAAGATAACATCAAGGATGATATTAGAAAGGTTAAAAAAAGAGGAAAGTGTTAATGTGGCTATAACCGTCACCGCAGGGCAAGATAGCGATAGTTTTGATGTTGGTGGTAGAGGAGAATTACAGTTAGGCATTTTGATAGAGCAGATGCGTAGAGAGGGTTTTGAAATGTCAGTAGGACGTCCTAAGGTATTATTTAAATATGATGATTCGGGGAATAAGTTAGAGCCTATTGAGGAAGTAGTGATAGATGTTGACGAGTCATTTAGTGGGGACATAATACAGGCATTATCACAACGTAAGGGTGAGTTGCTAGAGGTTAAACCATATGGTAATTCTAAAGTTAAAATGGTATTTTATGTTCCTTCAAGAGGTTTGATAGGTTACCAGACTGAGTTCCGTAATAGTACACATGGGAATGGCGTCATGAATCGTGTGTTTCATAGTTATGCACCATATAAAGGCGAGATAGGAAAACAACGTAATGGAGTATTAATATCTAGTGAGGAGGGAGAAACTACAGCATATGCCCTAAATAAATTGTCAGATAGAGGTGTTATGTTCGTACCGGCACGTACTAAAGTATATAAAGGTATGATTGTTGGTGAACATAGCCGTGAAAATGACTTAGAAGTTAATCCTGTAAAATGTAAAGAATTAACTAATATGCGTTCTGCTACAGCAGATGTAGCCGTAAAGCTTGCGCCGTATAAAAAATTGGCGTTAGAAGAAATGATAGCATACATCTTAGATGATGAATTGGTGGAAGTCACGCCTATAAGCATGCGATTAAGGAAGAAAAAGATAAGGAGATAGTAGTTATTATATCGCATTAGTAATTAGTTTTTTAGAATTTTATATCGTAATATTGTAAATAATGTACGTATATTGTATATATAAGTATATATTATGTTTTATTTTTACATTGTTTTATCTGTTATTTTGTCGTTGTGCATTATAATTTTATGTTTATTACAACATTCGCAAAAGGATAATGCTAGTGGTATTGCATTTTCAAATAGTACTTTTCAGGAAGTTATGGGTACTACTGAAACAAAAAATACTGTTAGTAGGTTGACGTTATTGTTTATTTTAATTTTGTTTTTTTTATGTATATTAGCTTATCGTGATAAAAGTAAAAGTCTTGAAGTACCAGATGTTGATTTAGAAGCATTAAAAAAACATGGTAATACATCTATAATTGATGAGGATATGGAGAATCTTAACGAAGAAGATAATAATAACAACAATAATGATAATAATGTTAACGAAAAGAATAAAGATAATAAAAATAATGAAGATAGCTATAAAGATAACGGCGGTGATACGAATACTTCTTCTAGCACAAAAAAAGAAAATAGTAAATAAAGATATGTAGGCTTAGAAGTGAGGTAAAGAATGTGTATTATTAAAGTTAAATTTTAAAATAATTGGTATTGAGTAAGGTTATATAAGTATATATGTTAGAGAAAGATTATGTTCAAAAAACATTAGAGTTAGAGAGTGTTCTAAAAACTGTTACTAAGAAACATGTCACAATATTAATCCATAATAACCCTGATGGTGATGCTATAGCTTCTTCTTTAGCGTTGTCGTTATGGCTGGAACAAAAAGGTTTTAATGTTAAAATTATTTCTTCAAATAATTTTAGCGAAATATATATGTGGCTACCAAATGTGCTTAATATATTAGTTTTTGATATTCCTCTTTTGCGATCTACTATAGTAGATCATATTAATAAGTCAGAATTGTTTTTTTATTTAGATTTTAATTATAAAGATAGGTTCAATAAGGAATTGTACTCTCTGATAAAACAAAAAGAGACGAAATTATGCATCATAGATCATCATCCTACTACACCTGATGAAAATATTTTTGAATGCATAGATACTTCTTCTACCTCTACATGTGAGATATTGTATTCTTTATTTCAAAATTCGAAAGAGTCTTCTATTACCCCTGAGATAGCTATGTGTTTGTATATTGGTATTTTAACCGATACTGGTAAGTTTATGACCCCAAATGTTACTGCGAAAACACATTTTACAGTTGCTAATATGTTGCAAAAATACAATATAGACATTTCACAGGTAAATAAAAATATTTATGGTAGCAACCACTTATCGCGTATGCATTTTTTGGGTTATATTTTACAATCCAAATTACATATCATATCAGGTTATAAGGTGGCATATATTAATATATCATTTACCGAGATTTCTCGTTTTCATTTGAAACCAGGAGATACAGATGGTATTGTTAATTATGCCTTATCACTAAAAGATATAATCTTTGCTGCGATGTTTAATGAAAAAAAAGATGGGGTGTATATTTCTTTACGTTCTATAGGTGATATTGCTGTAAATGATTTTGCGGCTAAATATTTTAATGGTGGAGGACATAAAAATGCTGCAGGAGGTATTTCTCTGGAACCGTTAGATGTTACAATTAAGAAATTTATATCTTTAATTAAAAAAAATGATATATATAAAGCATGAATATTAGTAATAACCAAGGTAGATTATTAGTAATAAATTGTTTTTTATTAATGATTTTATTTTTTTATGGTTTCTATTGTATATTGCCGAAAGATTTATTTTCCAAAGAGACAGTTACAGGGTTGAAATATAGAAAAATATTTAGTGATATATCAGCAGAAAACAATGATTACAGCGACAAGGAGGAAGGTTTTTTTTTAATAGAAAGAAAAGTTACTTATGGTAAATGTTGCTTGGAATATCCATTACAGTTTTTTTATATAGATAATCATTACCCATATATTGTTGACGTAGAAGAGATTAAGAATAACCACGTATGGAATAGGTATTTCGAATTATTGTTTATAATGCCTGTTGGATGTGAATATGAAGCTAAAATACCTATACGTGATATTTATCCAATATCAAAGATAGAACGGCTTAAATTAGAAACAAATATGGACGTATCGCCTGAGTCTATTGTAACTATTAATGTTAAAAAATTGAAATATTATTCGGAACAAAATATGGAACAGATAAGTGTAGACTATATTGAGATGCTTGATAAAAAAAAGCAAAAGCATGTTGACATCTTATCGAATAAAATAATAAAAGATTTATATGTCAATGGTATCAAATATGATAGTATTAAAAAAAATAATGGATATCTTGTCTGTATTCAAGACAAAGGTTCCGGTGGAAAAATAAAAAAAGGCGATGCAATATATCTTCAGTATCAGTATTATAAACATTATCGTGATGGTAAAGTGTATAGTACCAATATTGAAGATGTTGCTAAGAAAAACGATATTTATGATGATAATATTTTATATGAGCCATATAAATTACATATTGGGGAACGTACGATACCTTGTTTTGATATTATATTAATGGATGAAGATTTAGATTTATGTTCTGGTGCAAGGGTTATGGTGTATGATTTTACCCATTCGCAATTTTTTGGTGATATGGAAAATATCGTGGTTATATATTTTGATATTTATAAGCCTACTGCAGAAGAAGATAATAGTCTTGATGATGGTAATGATAGTGATGTCGTTGAACAGAATGAAAAAATACAAAATGAAGAATTAAAAGATAATGAACAACGGGATGATAAAAATTATGTAACTGAAGACGAAAATATAATAGAAGATACTCAGAAGACATCACCAGAAGAAGATAATATATCACAAGAAGAAGCTCAGACATCACCAGAAGAAGATAATATATCACAAGAAGAAGCTCAGACATCACCAGAAGAAGATAATATATCACAAGAAGAAGATCAGGCATCACCAGAAGAAGATCAGACATCACAAGAAGAAGATCAGGCATCACCAGAAGAAGATCAGGCATCACCAGAAGAAGATCAGACATCACAAGAAGAAGATAAGACATCACAAGAAGAAGATAATATATCACCAGCAGAAGATAATATATCACCAGAAGATGATGATAAGGCATCATATGAAGATGATAAGACCTTATCACAAGAGAATTCAGATATATCAGAAGAAGAAGTTAATTCAACATCATCTGAAGATGATAAGAAATAAATATATTTGAGTTAAAGTTGTATAATGTTTGTTATAGCTTATTTATTATTATTTATTTGAGGATATAATTGTTCCATTGTTAGTTTTTATTTGGAAATCAAAAATTGAAAGTTCATAATCAATTTTGGCATATATATTTTTCCAATATTTCCATTCAAGTTTTCTTTTTATAGACATGAAATTTTTAGTAAAATAAGCATGTAGCAATGGATGTAATAGTATTGTTATATTCTTATTTTTTATATATTTAATATTGTCACAAATTTGACGTATTACGTTATCAACTATCTGAAAAGAAGAGTCTATAGTTCCTTTCCCGTGGCATTGTGGACAAGTCTCCTTATTGCTTTCTTCCAGTGATATATCTCTTACTCTTTCTCTTGTTATCATCATGACATTAAATTTTGATAAAGGTAATATGTTACTATCTGATTTATCATTTTTTAGCAATTCCTGCATCGTATAATATATATTATCTCTATGTTTTTGTATTTTCATGTCTATGAAATCTATCGCTATTATTCCTCCTAAATCTCTTAATCGTATTTGTCTTGCTATTTCTTTTGCTGCTGCTACATTAGCTTCATATACCATTTCTTCATGGTTATTGGCTACTATATTATTATGTCCACTGTTGACGTCGATAACATGCATAGCTTCTGTTTTTTCGATAATAAGATATCCACTGTTATCCCCAAAGCTAACATTTTTGCTTAAAAGTAATTTTATTTGTTTATCTATTTCTTTGCTTGTAAAGATATTTATATTACTTTTTTCATATAACTTTATTCCTTGTTTTGATGGAAGGTCATCTTTGAATTCATTTTTTATTTTTTCATAACTAACTTGGTCGTCGATATATATAGCATCAAAGGCATCAGATATTTGGTCTTTTAATATTTCTAGCCATCTTATGTCTCCATTGAGTACTTTAGTACCAACTTTTGCTGTTCTAAGATTTATTAAACATGTACTCCATTTGTGTAGTAAAGATATTAAGTCATTTTTTATTTTGTCAATAAAATCTTGCGTCTTAATATTAGTAAATTTTAATATTGAAGTTCGTACTATTAATCCGAAATTAGATAATTTTAATTCATTTTTTAAATTTGTAAGCGTTTTGATTAATTGTTCTCTTATGTCGTTATCCAGGATTTTCTTAGAAATGTTAATTTTATTTGAGAAGGGTATTAAGATTAAATATTTTCCTGCTAAGGATATTCTTGTAGAGACTCTGGCACCTTTATTTGAGAGAGGTTCTTTTATTATTTGTACCAATGTGTTAGCACCAATTGGTAAGAGATCAAAATTTTTTTTTATATTAGCATTTTTTTTATTTTCTATGAAAAACTTATCGTTATTATCATAAGAATTGTTGTTGTAGTTATCTTCCTCTTCTTTTACATGTTTAAATGTAGAAACTTTTATGTCATGATTTTTTTCGTATTCTTTACAAAACTCAACAAATGTTAAAGAATTTTCTCCAAAATCATCTATATGTAAAAATCCATCTCTTATACTATTTAAAAATACAAACGCAGCTTCCAGATTTTGTGGTTTGCTTTTTATATTGCCTAAAAATATATCACCTATAGAAAAATCTTTATTTCTAGATTCGATTTGATAATCTACTAACTCACCATTTTCTAACGTTGCGATCCTATATTTATCATTACATACATTTATAACTAACTCCTTCACAATTAAATAAAATTTTCAAAAAATATAATATGAGAGATAAACATTACTTTTTCTTATGTCTATTACGACGTAATCGTTTTTTTCTCTTATGAACAGCCATTTTATGATGTTTTCGTTTTCTCCCACAAGGCATAATTTAAATATTATATGTATATATATATCTAATTTTTTTAAAAAAACGAAAGTTTTTGTGTATTTAAGAAATGTGTTTGTTATAATATGTATATAATATTATGTTGTTAGTAAATAATTTTACCTGTCCGACCAATAAATCTTTTGTTTTTGATTTATATTCTGTCGATAAAAATTTTGTTTTTATAAATTTTTGGTCTACATGGTGTCATTTTTGCGTGGAGGAATTATGGGACCTGCAGCAATTATGCAAGAAATATGACATGGACGTGTATTTCCTTTTTATAAATTGTGGTGAAAGTAAGACATATGTAGATGCTTTTCTCCGACAAAATAATTATAATTTTATAGTTGGGTATGATGAAGAAAATATTTTATCAAGAAAATTTGATGTTATGAGCATACCAAGGACTATATTAATAAATGATAAACATAATATTGTTGAAGATATTGTTGGAGCAAAAGATTTTAATGGCTGGGAAGGAGTTATTACAAAATATATCAAGAAATAAAAACTTGTAATAAAATATTGTGTTTGCCTTTTAAAATTTTTATCACATGACTAATGGCATGTTAGTTTTGTAATTTAAATTTAAATTCAAATTTAAATTTAAATGGTATCTTCATTTATCATGTATGCATTTTGGAAGATTATTTGTCCATTTTTTATTATCATATAGCAGCAGTATTTTTTCTCGTTGTCTTCTTCGTGATAGTAAACATCAAAATTTTGCATTTTTGGATTTGAGGTTATAGATTTGGAGTTATATTCATCAATACTTTCAAGTTGTTTTTTATATTTTTGTGCGATTTTATAATTCATATTTTTAGCATTTTGTAACATCAAAGTTTTTATTTTCTTTTTTATTGTGGTGATATTGCCATTTAAAAAATTAATAACATTGTTACATTGTGTTATATAATTTTCTTTTGTTATTTTGCCTTCACATACTCCAGAGCATTCTCCTAAGTGATATTTTAAACATACTTTATATTTTTTATTGGCAATATTATCGTATGTTAGATCATAACTACATGTCCTAAGTTGAAATGTTATTTTAATGATGTCGAGAATTTGATGCATGAGGTCATAGTTAGAAAAAGGACCAAAAAAAAAGTTATTGCCTGTTAAATTCTCGGTTATGGTAATACTTGGGTATGGATCATGGGTAATAACTATATAAGGGTATGAGCGGTTATCTTTTAATAGGATATTATATTTAGGTTTATTTTCTTTTATGAGGTTGTTCTCTAAAAATAAAGCATCTTTTTCTGAATCTACGATTATGTAGTCTATAAAATGTATTAATTTCACTAATTGTATAGTCTTTATATTGTTAATATTACTTTTAAAATACGATGCTACCCGTTTTTGTAAATTTTTTGCCTTACCGACATAAATTAATGTTTTATTTATATCATAAAAACGGTATACACCAGGACATGATGGAATTTTGTTATAATCTTTATAAAGAATCATTTTAAATAATAATAAAGTATATATATATCATACATATGTTTGTAAAAAACGTTGCATTTGTATTTATATTTTTTTTGTGTACTTGTTTATTGTCCTCATATACTGTTATTTCAATAAATGATTTAAAAAATAAAATGAATATATATCGTGATTGTTTTGCAAAAGAAAATGAACGTAGTGTAACGAAAACAAATGTGAAAATAAAAGATGTTGTTACTAATATATATAACAGCGGGAATCATTATTTGCGTTTAAATTTTAAGACTGGGATCTTGTATCCGAGCTATTATATTGTTATTTCAGATGTTTTGTGTATTGATTTTTTTGATAAGGTACATAATCGTATTTTTAGTGCTTCATGTACGAAATTAAGATATAGTGAGGAATATAAATTAATTGAATTTAGCGGTAATGTGACAATAGTAATGGAGAATACTAAAGAAAGAATAAATGTAGAGAATGTTATCTTTGATATGTCTGATGGTAAATTTTATTCCGATGCCGAAATAGTTATAACTAGAGGAGACAATGACATCATGTGCGGTCAAGGGTTTATTGCAACATCACAGTTAGATGTTAATATATATAACATTAAATATCATGGTAAAAATGATGGAATAAAAAAATAGTATTTTTCTTAAAAGAATTATGAAAATATTATAATTAATAAAATGTATATAAGTATGATTATTACTCACGTTGGCAACGGTAAGGATAATAAGGTTTATGCCTTAATATTATTTTGTATAAGTTTATTTTTTAGCGCCTTAAATGACAGCTTAATGAAAATATTAAAAGATGATGGCTTGTCAGATGTTGAGGTGGCTTTTTGGAGGTTTTTTTTTGGCACAGTAATATTAGCATGTGTTATGTGTACAAAAAGACGCACATTTAAAACACGACATTTATTGATTCATTTTTTACGTAGTTTTATTTTTTTTTTAGCCACGATGTTTTGGATTAAGGGACTGGCTGTTACAGGTGTTATTGTAGCAACGGTGATTAGTTTTTGTACGCCAATATTTATTTTGTTTTTATCATATATAGTTTTACATGAGAAAATTACTGTTCTGTTATGTGTAGCATCATTAATTAATTTTTTATCTATATTGTTTGCGATTGTGTTTAATTTAAACTCAGGAGTGGAAATAGGATCGGGAAGTATATACCTGTTCCTGGCTAGTTTTTGTTTTGCCTTGTCAGATTTGGTTACAAAAAAATTTGAACATTTAGAAAAAAATGATACCACAATGGTGTTTTATTTTAATATGTTTGCATGTTTGATGAGTTTTGCATATTCATGTTTATGTGGATATAGGTTGCCATTGGAGAATGTATATAACCATATTGTTGCTTTGTTTTTACTTGGTTGTTCCGCAAATTGTTTATCTTATTTTTTACTAAAAGCTTACCATTATGCCAATGCATCATTCTTATCTGATTTTAAGTTTTTAGAATTTATTTTCACAATGTTGTTTGCGCATTTCTTATTAAATGAACATGCTAATTTCGAACACTATGTTGCTATGGTTGTAATTATAATATGTAATATAATTGTTTTCTTAAAAGAAGGCAATAAAAGAATAAAACGTATAAAAAGTTAAATTATTTCTATAAACATATTATGATAAAAATATATTGTAATAATGTGAAAATACAAACAATAGATAATAGCGATGATTTTAATGTATACTTGTTTGTAAAAAACATAAAGAAAGAACATGAAGTGTTTGGGTATTCTGTTGATGGAGTAGTGTACGATTTCAATACAAAATGTACGATAGATGATGGTAAGGATGTATATTTGCTTACTTGGGAGGACATAGAAGGTAAAAAGATTTTTTGGCATTCTACAGCACATATTCTTGGAGCAGCTTTGACATGTATATATGGTAAAAATATACTCGGAACAGGACCTGCAATTGAAAATGGGTTTTATTATGATGTGGATTTATCTTCTGTGAACTTTGATGCTACGCATTTAAAAAAAATAGAAGATAAAATGCTAGAGTTAGTAAAAGAAAAAAACTCTTTCCAAAGAGAAGAAATATCGAAACAGGATGCATTAGAATATTTTAAAACTATAGGTAATAAATATAAATGTGAGATATTGCAAGATATAAAATCTGATGTCGTGACATTTTATTATAATGGTAATTTTGTGGATTTATGTCGTGGACCACATATTATTAATACTGACATTATAAAGTATATTAAGTTAACCTCTATTTCCAGTGCTTACTGGCGTGGTGATAAAAACAATAAACAGATGGTGCGTATATATGGTATTTCTTTCCCTGATAAAAATAAATATGATAATTATTTTACCAAATTATCTGAACTGCAAAAACGTGATCATAAAATTTTAGGTAAGAGTTTACAATTTTTTACTTTTTCAGAAAATATAGGCCTAGGGTTACCGCTATGGCTACCAAGAGGAAATGATTATAGGAAATTATTAGTAGACTTCTTGCATGAAGAACAACGTAGGAGAGGCTACCAACATGTCACTACACCGCATATAGGTCATAAAAAATTATATATTACTTCTGGGCATTATGAAAAATATAGTGAAGATATTTTTAAACCTATTTGTACGCCTAATGAAGATGAGGAGTATTTCTTAAAGCCTATGAATTGTCCACATCATTGCGAAATATATAAATATCGTTTGCGTTCATATAAAGATTTACCATTACGTATTGCAGAATTTGGAACCGTATATAGGTACGAAAAACATGGTGAGTTGCAGGGGTTATCACGTACTCGTTCTTTTACACAAGATGATGCTCATATTTTTTGTCGTGAACAACAGGTGAAAGATGAAATAAAAAATATTATCGACATGATAGTATTTATTTTATCACGTTTTCATTTTAAGGATTTTTCTATACGATTATCTTTTAGAGATAAAGACAATAAAACTAAATATATTGGTTCTGATAGTGTTTGGGATAATGCAGAAAAAGCAATTAAAGATACCGTGGAAGAAAATGGGTTTAGTTTTAACATTGCTTATGGTGAGGCAGCGTTTTATGGACCAAAAATTGACTTCATAATTAATGATGCCTTAGGTAGACAGTGGCAATTGGGAACGGTACAGCTAGATTATCAATTACCAAATAGGTTCGGATTAGAGTTTGTGAATGAGTACAATAAAAAAGAATCTCCCGTTATGATACATCGTGCACCATTAGGCTCGATAGAAAGGTTTACGGCTATATTGTTGGAACATACAAATGGCTATTTGCCTTTATGGCTTGCGCCAGAGCAGGTTGTGGTTTTGCCTATATCTGAAAAACATCATCACTATGCTAAAAAAGTAAATAATATATTCTTGGAAAAAGGTATTAGAAGTGTAGTGAATGATAAAAATGAACAGTTAGGGAAGAAAATATTAGAGGCTGAAACTTTAAGGATACCGTATTGTGTAATTTTAGGAGATAAAGAACAAGAAAACAATAATATAACGATACGTAAATGTGGAGAAAAAAAAGACATGACTTTAAGCATAGAAGATTTTATTTGTGAACTCGAAAAGGATTATTCACAATATTAAAATCTCAAGTTTTAATTATTTTTTATTTATTTTTTGGCTATTATGCTCTCTGCAAGTTGCTTTGGTACGACGTCATATTTTAAAAACGTGAGGTTAGCATTTGCTCGGCCAGATGTTAGAGTCCTTAAATCTGTAACATATCCGAAGAGCTCTGCTAAAGGTACATCAGCTTTTATTATTTGACTATTATTTTTTGTTGTAACCATATCTCTTATTATACCTCTTCTTTTATTTAAATCACCATTTATGGCTCCTAAGAAATCTATTGGCGATATAACTTCAACAGCCATTATTGGCTCCAATAAAATTGGATTTGTTTTTTTTGCAGCAGCACGGAATGCAGCCTTAGCACATAGCTCAAAGGAAATAGAATCTGAATCTACAGGGTGATAGGAACCATCGGTAACAGTTACTTCCATAGATTCAACTATATATCCCGCCAAAGGTCCATTTTGCATTGACTCTTCAAAGCCTTTTTGTATTGCTGGCATAAATTCCTTTGGTATAGCCCCACCTTTTACTTCGTTTATAAACTTGAGTCCTAATTCACCATCATTTCTTGGACCGATGGTAAATAAAATATCAGCATATTTACCTCTACCTCCAGTTTGTTTTTTTAATGTTTCCCTGTGTTCGATCTTTGTTGTGAAAAGCTCTTTATACGATACCTCTGGGGCGCCTTGATTAATTTCTAATCCAAATTCACGTTTTAGTCTATCTATTATAATATCAAGATGTAGTTCCCCCATACCTTTCAATATTGTTTGCCCTGTTTCAGAGTTGGACTCTATTGTTAATGTAGGGTCTTCTTCTAGTAGCCTCTGTAAAGCATTAGATAATTTGTCAATGTCAGCTTGCTTTTTAGGTTCTATAGAATATCCTATAACAGGTTTTGGAAAGGTGATTTGTTCCAAAATTAAATCGTCACCTTCATTTGTCAATGTATCTCCAGTTTTTATATCTTTAAATCCTACTGCAGCACATATATCCCCTGCTTCAATACTATCTATTGGGTTTTGTTTATTAGCATACATTTGCAAAAGTCTTGATATACGTTCTTTATTTCCAGTTCTATTGTTTTGAACATAAACTCCCCCATTTAATTTCCCAGAATAAACTCTTAAAAATGCTAGCCTACCAACAAAAGGATCTGTTGCAATTTTAAATGCTAATGCTGTGAATGGTTCCTTTACATCAGCTTTACGTTCCACTTCAGCATTTGTTGCAGTGTTAATACCTTTTACTGGTGGTAAATCTAAAGGCGAGGGAAGGTATGCGCAAATAGCGTCTAAGACTGCTTGGATACCTTTATTTTTAAATGCTGTTCCACACATGATAGGTACAAGTTTGAAGTTTATAACAGCTTTTCTGAGTGCTGATCGTATTTCTTGTTCTGATATATCGTCAGGGTTTGAGAAGAATTTCTCCATAATATTATCATCTTCTCCTGCAATGTTTTCTAATAATTTTGCACGCAATTCTTTTACAGTATCTTTTAAATCATCAGGGATAGGTATTATGGAATAAGTCATGCCGAGATCTTGTTCATTCCATATTATAGCTTGATTCGTGATTAAATCTACTACACCTTTAAACTCTGCTTCATTACCAATAGGTATCTGTAATGGTACAGGATTAGCGTTTAATTTATCTTTTATTTCTTTTACACAATTAAAGAAATCCGCTCCTGCACGATCCATTTTGTTTACGAATACTAACCTTGGAACATTATACTTATCTGCTTGTCTCCATACAGTTTCAGTTTGGGGTTCTACACCAGAAACAGCATCTAATAGTGTCACAGCGCCATCCAAAACACGTAAGGATCTTTCAACTTCAACAGTAAAGTCTACGTGACCAGGGGTGTCTATAATATTAATAGTATAAGTTTTAGATTCATTTGTTGTTTTGCCTTGTTGCGTGGGATAATTCCAATGCGTCGTCACAGCAGCAGAGGTTATAGTTATACCACGTTCTTTTTCTTGTTCCATCCAATCCGTCGTTGCTCCGCCTTCATGTGTTTCACCAATTTTATGATTCAAGCCAGTATAATATAAAATTCTTTCTGTTGTTGTTGTTTTCCCGGCGTCTATATGCGCCATAATACCTATATTCCTTAAATAATGTAAATCTTTCGACATATGTGAAGTATATATATTTGAATATATATGGGTTTTTATTGTAATAATACCATTTTTGTAAAAATAAAATAATTATTATCTACGAATATAATTTTATAATTTAATATCATCAATAGTTTCCCCAATTATTTCTATCCAAACTACGATAGTGTATAGCTTCTGAGATATGTAAGTCCGTAATGTTGTCATTATTGTCTAAATCTGCTATTGTCCTTGCCACTTTCAGTATACGTGTATAAGCTCTCGCTGAAAGTCCTAATTTTTCCATAGCATTTTTTATTAATTGTTTTCCGCTATTAGAAATAATACATATTTCTTTAGTCATGTTGGAATTCATCATAGCGTTAGTATATATGTTATTATATTTTTCAAATCTTATCAGTTGTTTTTCGCGTGCTTTTATAACTCGCTGTTGTATTATATTGCTATTTTCACTTTTCTTAATTTCTGATAATGTGTCATACGATACAGGTGTAATTTCAACATGTAAATCTATACGATCAAGTAATGGACCACTAATTTTGTTTAAATATTTTTGTACAGCTCCATTAGGGCAGACACATGCTCGACTGGGGTGGTTGTAATAACCACATGGGCAGGGATTCATGCTAGCTAATAACATAAAATTTGCTGGAAACTCTACAGATATCTTTGCTCGGGATACTGTAATCTTTCTTTCTTCTAAAGGCTGCCTCATGACCTCTAAGACACTACGCATAAATTCTGGTAGTTCATCTAAAAATAACACGCCATTATGTGCCAAGGATATCTCACCAGGCTGGGGGTTTATGCCTCCTCCAACTAAGGCTATATTGCTGATAGTATGATGTGGAGAACGGAATGGACGGGTGGTTATGATATTATTACCTTTTAATTTCCCAGCTACAGAATATATTTTTGTAGTTTCTAATGCTTCATTTAATGTCATATCGGGTAATATCGTTGATATCCTCTTTGCTAACATAGTTTTTCCTGCCCCAGGAGCACCTATCATTATGAGATTATGTCCTCCTGCTGCAGCGATTTCTAAAGCACGTTTTGCATTCTCTTGACCTTGTACGTCAGAAAAATCTAAGTCGTATTGTTTTATATTGTTTTGAATTATATTCTGTACATTTATTTTTACAGGTGTTATTGTTTTTTGATTAGAAAGAAATAATATAGCATCGTTTATATGTTCAATAGGTATGACATCTACTCCATCTACTACAGCAGCTTCTTGTGCATTATCTTTTGGTAGGATAAAGGTTTTTATGCCTGCTTTTTTACATTCTAATGCTATAGCTAATACACCGCGTATAGGTCTTAAGTATCCATCAAGAGATAACTCACCAAGGATTAAGTATTGATCTAAGTTAAATAATTGTCGTTGAAAGGAAGATTGCAAAATACATAATGCTATAGGTAAATCATATAAGGCTCCTTCTTTCTTTATGTCTGCAGGAGCAAGGTTTACAATGACGCGTTGCCTTGGCATTTCACATTTTATTTGCTTTAACACAGATTCAATGCGATGTTGACTTTCTTTTATAACATTATCTGGCAGACCTACAACATATAAATTTGTACCTTGTACTATATTTACTTCTATTGTAATTATCTTTGCGTCAATACCATATGTTACAGCACCTTTTGTTTTTGTTATCATTTTACTATTGTGTGTTACAACATTTTATGTTTTTTTAAAGAAAATAGAAAATATATATAATCAGGAATATATATTTTCTAGCACATTTAATCTTGTATAAATTTATATAATATATATTATATAAGGTAAGTGTATAATTGTTTGTAATAATAAGATATGTTTTCGATATTTAAAACGCGTATTTTTAGTATTGTAGTGTTGTTGCAGTTTGTATTTGGGACTGTAACTAAAGCTAGCGATACGGATTTTATTTTTCATCATATATCTGACGAGAGTTTTGGACCAGCTATTTTGATATCCAATAAGGGTGTTGAAGTGTTCCGTTTTGCGAATTTTTATGATCAAAACAATAATAAGGTACAGTATAGAGGTTATGAATTAGATGATCATGGACAAATAAAAAACCTAGATGCAAATAGGAAAATATTTGTTGATTTATCCATAACGAAAAATGTTGTGTGGATGTTTTTAGCAATTATATTAATATTAGCATTATTGTGGTATTGTTATTGGTGGTATAGAAAAAATTCGTATAATACCACACCGAATTTTGTTGTATTATTTTTTGAGACAATATATGATTTTTTAGTTAACGGTGTCATTATACCTAACATTGGAGAAAAGCAATATAAACGTTTTACTCCATTTTTAATTGTGCTATTTTTTTACATATGGGTCAGTAATACTCTTGGTCTCTTACCAGGAGCAGCTAATGTAACTGGTTCGATTTCTGTGGCAGCTTGTTTAGCATTGCTTGTGTTTATAACTACAAATGTGAATGCAAAAAGAAAATATTTAAAAGATATTTTCTTCCCACATGTGCCTGTGTTTTTATATCCTGTGATGATACCGATAGAAATTATTGGTATATTTACGAAGCCGTTTACTTTGATGTTGCGTTTATTTTTAAATATGACGTCGGGACATATTCTTATATTAAGTGTTATAGGTTTAATATTTACATCGCAGAGTATTTTTGTTGGTTGCCTAGCAGCGACTTTTAATACTTTTATATTAATATTAAAGATAGCGGTATCGTTTCTTCAAGCATATATTTTTGTATTATTGTCTTCTATATATATAGGCGCAGCAGTAGAAGAAGAACACTGTGATAGTGAATAAATATATATATCATTTAAAGATATTATTGTCTGTTGTATTACAAACGAAAAAATAATAATTAAAAATTCAAAGTAGCAAAAACTTTATTTGAACTTGCCATTTTTTGTTTATCAGTTTTCTTTTTAATAGCTCCACCTTCGTTGTTAGCAGCATCTGTAATTTCTTTATACAATTTCTCCACCATTGTTTTTTCGCTTCTTTTTCTTGCTATTTCAATTATCCATTTCATAGCTAAGGAAATTTGTTTTTCCTTTCGTATCTCTGATGGAATCTGTATTACAGCACCTCCTATTCTTTTCATTTTTGTACCTATTGTTGGGGAAACATTATCTATAGCCTTTTTAAAAACTTCTACTCCCTTTTCTCCATTTTGTGATAATTTATCTAATGTTTTATAGAAGACCTTGTAGGCAACAGTCTTTTTCCCATCGTGCATAAGTTGATTCACAAATTTTGCTACCATAGAGTCATTATATTTTGGATCTGGTGCAATCTCGCGTATCTTAAAATATCCTCTTCTAGTCATAATTATTTTAAACTTTTATTTTTTCTTATCTTTTTTAACTCCATATTTCGATCTTGACGTATTCCTCTCTTTTACTCCTGCTGTGTCGAAAACACCACGCACTATGTTATACTTAACTCCTCTGAGGTCTTTTGGCCCACCACCTTGTACTAAAACAGCTGAGTGCTCTTGTAGATTGTGACCTTCACCACGTATATACGTTACTACTTCACTCCCATTTGTTAATTTCACTTTTGCAATTTTACGCATTGCAGAGTTAGGTTTACATGGTGTCATGGTAGCAACTTTTGTGCAGATACCTTTTAGTTGTGGATGGCCTTTTAATACTCCACCTCCACCTTTATGTTTTTTACGTTTTCTGTTATTCCTAATTAAACTTTGTATCGTTCTCATCTTGCTATTTTTATTTTCAATATAATATATAATTTTGTTTTTTATAAAATATATTTAATACAAATAAGTTCATATAATCGTTTGCGCATAACTTTTTTATATTATTTCGAAATAACTTTGTTTATGATCGCAACATGGACACATATCGGGTGCTTCACTGCCAACATGTATGTATCCACAATTTCTACATTTCCATTTTGTATTGGTGTTGTTTTTTTTAAAAACACTACCATCTTTTATTGTGTTTAATAACTCCTTGAAACGTTGCTCATGTGTTTTTTCTACTTCTGCTACAAGTTTAAATTTTTTTGCTATGTCTATAAAACCTTCTTTTTCTGCTACCTCTGCAAAATGTTTATACATATTCGACCATTCCTCTCTTTCTCCATCTATGGCATTTTGTAAATTTTCATTAGTAGCATTTTTACCGTATAGGTACTTATGCCAAATTTTAGCATGTTCTTTTTCATTTTCGGCTGTTTCTAAAAATATAGAAGCAATATGCTCATAACCTTCTTTTTTTGCGATACTAGCAAAGTAGGTATATTTATTTCTAGCTTGTGATTCTCCAGAAAATGCTGTCTTGAGATTTATTTCTGTTTCAGAGCCTTTTAGTTCCATATGTTAAATAATAGATATGTTTAAGTTTATATTCTTTTTTGTTTTCTTAGTATCATGCCATTCTTTTATTTTTTCATCTTTGATATCTTTTGTTATTTTACCTTTTGTGATACCCTGTTCTAAATGCCATTCTAACATAATACCAGATTTTGATAAAAGAGATTTTACTGTAGAGCTTATCTTTGCACCATATTTTAGCCATTTTAATACTAAATTATTATTAATAGTTACATTAGCGATAGGCGACATAGGAGAATATGTCCCTAATTTTTCCAGCACAGCACCATCTCTTTTTGATCGTACGTTTGCAGCAATAATATCATACAAAGCTAAATGCTTTCTTCCTCTACGTTTTAATCTTATTGTTATCATATATTTTTTGTTGTATTTATATTTACAAAAATCTTGTTTTTTTTATGTATAAACTCTACCACACCATCACACAAGGCATATAATGTATGATCCTTTCCTGTCCCTACGTTTTTGCCGGCATGTTTTCTTGTACCACGTTGACGTACAATTATGTTGCCATTTTTCACAAACTGACCATCTGTTTTTTTAACTCCTAGTCTTCTTCCTATTGAATCTCGCCCATTAGTACTACTTCCTCCTCCTTTTTTATGTGCCATATTTACTATCCTTTATGTTCTATTTTATTAATTAAAATCTTTGTATACCATTGTCTATGCCCTTGTGATTTTTGGAAATTCTTCCTTTTCTTTTTTTTAAAAATTTCAATTTTGTCGCCTTTAGTATGGCATATGACCTTAGCTTTAATAGATACATTTTTTAAGTATGGATTTCCGCAAAGAGTATTTTTATCCGAGAGAAATAGAACCTTATCAAATTCTATTTCTTCATCCTGTTTATAATCTAATTTCTGCGTGAATATTACGTCACCCTCCATTATCCTAAATTGCTGGTTGCATATATCTATTATAGCGTACATAAATATTATTATGAGATATTAATATATATATATGCATTATATATAAAAATATTCTGTTATCATAAAAAATATTTATCTATTTAAATAATGCTCCATGTATTATTTTTGAAATATAGTTTTTTGTTATTAATTTGTTCTTTTTCTGGATACGTAAAAGCTGAAGATTTTAATAGAGGTGTTGTAGTGCCAGATTACGATGTGGATAACAAGGATAATACTGACACAAAGGATGATGGATCGTATTTATCTTTTCAAAGGCACTTTGACAATATTACGGATGAAGAGATGATGGCTATTGGTGGAAATAATGCCACTGATGACACATCGCAATATAAAATGAATTTAAAATCATCTACTTTTCATCAATTAAAATATACTAACAATATTTTTAAAAATGTTTTACCTAAGACGATTAATAATTTAGATATTGTATCTTGGAATATAAGTAAAATATATTCTCCTATTGATGTCGTCAAGCAACAAAATAATATTATAAATCATGATATAGACATAAGCAGTGGTTATGATAGATTTTTTTTTTTAAAACGTGATTTTACAAGAATGAATGTTTATGCTACCAAAAATCCATTTTTATATTTTACTATTGTAAGTAAAAAAATTATTCCTTCATTAATTGAAATGCAATATTATTGTAATCTTTTTGATGCAATCTATTGTAGCGTGGTATTAGATTTTCATAACGCACAATTGTTGAATGATATTTATTTGACCTATTCCACACAAGAAAGCGGAGATGAAGATGATGAAAATAATACTAAAAAGACAACCAGGTGTTATTATTATAGTAATTGTTTTTCTAGTGGTGGATCTTTGTATATAAATTGTTTTTATACTACCAAAGACAGAAAAAGTTCTTTTTTTTCTAATGTATCTTTTTGTTATTTACCTGTTCGTGAAACCGGAGGAGTAAATTCTTCAAGTTCTCAAATAAAATATAATACTAAAAATAACATTAGTGATCATGATCATGTGCAAAGTTTATATTTGCAACATAATCTATTCTTTTATTTTCAACAAGTTTTAAATTTGAGTACAGTATACGTACAATTGTGTTTTACATCAGAAAATAACGAAGTGAATTTTTCTCCTTTAAAATATGATACGAAAGAGAATATTTCTGAAGAATGCAAAAAAAGATGCCTCTATATTCAAGGCGAAACTAAAGATTTTTGTTATTTAAAAGATTTTAAAGTTGAACAATATTTTACAACTTCAGCATATTTTATTAAGCAATATTGTGAAGTTGGTGTAAAGGCAAAAAAAATACGTGTGTTTTCCAGATTGTATAGGAAACAATATGTTACTGAAAATGTGCTAAATAAAGATTTGAGTCATTATTTTTTAGATTCTATTTTAAGTAGTTTAATTATCACACATGTTGCTTCCTTATCGGGAATAGTATACTCGCTATTTGAAAGTATTTATACTATGTCTATCAATAGGACAAAAAATCTCAACAGACAAAAAGAAGATTTTTTTGAATTTTTGGTTGGCATAAATGCAAAATATATTGGTGCTGATATTGATGTAAATTTATTAACAGACTTTGATACCGATTGGCCGATTTATTGGAATATAAACATGAAATACCAATTCGGTAAATATGTTAAGTTTAAGATTGGTTATTTGTGTCGTCAGACGGATATTTTTCATGCGAAACATTCTTCTGTGACAATTTTAAATTTAAAAAAACAACATGAAGTCCCTATATGTATAGTTTTGAATGATTGTAAAATAAATAACAAGATATCATTGGAGGCGTCTTTGGTTTATTTGATAAAATTTAATGGTATTTATAATAAAGATCGAAACAGTCTGTTGGTTTTTAAGAGTAATCCAGCACAACCTCACGTAGGGAATGTGTTGGTCGCCCAAAATACGGATATTATTTCTAAAATGACAATGAATTTTGCAGTATATATGCAGTTTAGTAATAGTTTCTCTCTAAAACCTAATATTAGTATTTTAAAAAAGTTTATAAATTTTTTTGAAACTAGTAATGTAAATAACAATGAGCGTCTTGATAACGTGCCATTGTGCGATATAAAGCTAGAAGGAACGTATAAAATGACAGATTTAGATGGTAAACATTGTACTACGTATGGCAGTGTAATACATTTTATCACTCCATACGTACCAGATAAGTATGATGTTGTCTCGCAACAATTTTATAATCAACATAATGATGATACGCACACATCATTAATCCCATATATAGACATATTTCTATGTTACAAATATGAAGATTTATTAATAAAGTTCGTATGTGAGAATGTATTAAGTATATTTAGTGGTTATGCGCAGATTCAAGCGCCATATTATGCTCATACACGTGATATTTTAAAGATTATAATACAATATAATTTAGACTAGGATATATTGGGAATCTGTTGTAATATATCTGATTTAATATTGTTGTAATTATGTACTACGTTGGCTATATATGCGAACATTATTAGTAATGTACAATTGTCTTTTTGTGGAAATAAATGTTTATTTACTCTGTATATTTCTCTTATCCTTCTTTTTATCTTGTTTCTTTTAGTTGCTAATTTTATGTTTTTTTTAGGTACAATGATTAAGATTTGTGTTGTGGCTATATCGCATATTTGGGGTATAAATATATATTTAATATTTATTATTTTATCTTTGTTGGGTATTTGTTTCCCATTCTTTGATAAAAAATATATCATTTTTCGTTTATAGATACGTTCTTTTTTTGTGAAAGTATTCTTGCGTTCTTTTGTCACAGATTATTTATATAATTTTATTTTAAGAAAAAATATATAAAAATTATAATATAAGTTTATGCAAGAGTTTAAGGCTGTGATAGGGTTAGAAATACATGCTCAGTTGAAAATAAAATCTAAAATGTTTGCACCGGAACATTTTGAATTTGGAGTAATGCCAAACACTTTAATATCTGCTATAAGTTTAGCATATCCAGGGACATTACCATGTATAAATAAGGAAGCTATAGATTGTGCTATTAAGCTAGGATTAGCGTGTAATTCTACGATTGAACATGTGAACTATTTTGCTCGTAAGAATTATTTTTACCCTGATTTACCAAAAGGTTATCAAATAACTCAAGACACTACACCAATATGCCGTGGAGGATATATAGTCTTTGATGTAGGAGAACATGAAAAAAGTATACATATTACACGTATACATCTTGAGGAAGATGCTGGAAAATTAATATATAATGATGATGGTGTGGATGTAGATTATAATCGTGCTGGGGTAGCACTTGTTGAGATAGTTACAGAGCCCGAATTCAATTCCTCAGATGAAGTTTTTGCATTTTTACATGAGCTAAGAAGGATTGTAAGGTATCTAGATGTTTGCAATGGTAATATGGAAGAAGGATCTTTACGTTGTGATGCTAACGTTTCCATAATGCCTATAGATAGTACTATTTTAGGTAATAAGGTAGAAGTTAAAAATATGAATTCCATCAGCAATGTTAAAACAGCGATAGAGTATGAGATTAATAGACAAAAAGATATTTTATTATCTGCTGGGAAAGTATCACAGGAGACTAGGATGTTTGATCCTGAACATGGTATAACGAAGTTACAACGTAAGAAGGAAGATTTTAGCGATTATAAATATTTTCTTGAGCCGGATTTGAATCCTGTTTTTGTATCGGAGGAATGGATAAAGAATATAAGTTTATTACTTCCTGAATTGCCACGACAGTATAAAAAAAGGTTAATACAGGAAAATGGGTTGACAGAGTATCAAGCTAGAGTGCTAATAGAAAATAAAGATCTATTATTGTTATTTGAAGATATAACTTCTCAAAATTTTAATAATGATGCTATTGTGGCTAATTGGGTGTTGGGACCAATAAGGGGATGTATGAATAGTCGTAAGGTTAGCTTTGAAGAAACTGGAATGGCAAGTGAAAATTTGAGAGAGTTAATATCCATGGTAATAAATGGTGATGTGAGCTATACAGTAGCTACGCAAGAAATCTTGCCAGTTATGTTTGATAATATTACTTTATCACCTAATGATATTGCAAAGAAATTTAACTGCTTACAAAATGATGATGTAACATATATAAATGCATTATCAGAGGAAGTGTTAAAAAGTTATCCTTCTAAAGTAGCAGAATATAAGAATGGTAAAAAAGGCTTGTTAGGGTTTTTTGTCGGGGAAGTAATGAGAAAAAGCAATATGAAGGCCGATCCAAAGATTGTAAACAAGATACTAACACAGATGTTATCAGTGTAATAGTATAAGACTTATTTTCTTTTTTTAAAAAAGTTGTAACATTTGTATTATCTTTTTCTTTTATGTACTACGTTTATAATTGGCGTTACTGTTATCCTCTTGATTATTAATCCTCTGTTATAATCATATGATGATATTCTAACTATGACTTCATCTCCAGGAATTACCTTAGTATTTTTACGTAGTTTTCCTGCTATTACTGCTTGTATTGTGAAACCATTTTCTAGTTTTACTTTAAACGTTGCTCCAGGGTAAGATTCTTCTATTATCCCTTTCTTTTCTATTAATATTTCTTTATCGCTCATAATTTTTTTTACAATATTTAAAAGTTGTCAATATGTGTGGTTCGTCGTTATAAACAGCTACTGTGTGCTCAAAGTGCGCAGACATGCAACCATTTGCCATTAAAACATCCCATCCATTTTTTAAAACCTTAGTTTCTCCTGTTGTTTCTCCAATGATAGGCTCTATCGCTAATACAAGTCCATTTTGTATCTTTTCACCATGGCCTCTCACTCCATAGTTCAGAACCTTTGGAAATTCATGTATACTCCTTCCTATTCCATGACCTGAGTATTGTTTTATTACAAAAAACCCAGCGTTTGTAATCTTCTGTTCTATTGCGTAGCCAATATCTCCTAATCTATTATGTGTTGTACATTGCCTTATCCCATCATAGAGACTCTCTTCTCCAACTTGTAGCATCCTTTTTACATTATCGGATATTTCCCCAATAGCTATCGTGTAAGTAGCATCGCTGCAAAAACCTTTATATTTCACACAACCATCTATAGATATTATGTCGCCTTCTTTTAATACGTAATTATTTGGTATACCATGTACTACTTTATCGTTAACAGAAAGGCATAATGTATTCGGGTAGCCTTCATATCCCTTACAGGCTGGTATGGCATTGTTATCTAAGATAAATTCTTCCGCTAATTTATCTAATTCCAATAGTGTAACACCTGGTTTTGTAGCATTGACTACTTCTCCAAGAGTACGTGATAGTATCTCACACGACTGACTTATAAGATCTATTTCTTCTTTTGTTTTTAATGTTTTTGTTGGCATAAAACCATCAACTATTTTTTAAAGTTTTTTACTAACACTTTACCTTTGTACATTAAATCATTAGAGGAGATATATGCTTTATGAGGTTCATGTAAAACATGAGTTTTTTTACACTGTACTAATATTTTCTCTTTAATTTTATCCTGTCCACGTCTTTTATCACGTCGTGTTTTGGAATGGCGTCTCTTAGGTAATGGCATAAATAATAAAGTCTAATTTTATTTTAAATAAACAAAATTTTATTTAATTTTACATTTTTATACAATTATTATGAATGAAAAAATAAAAACACACCATTACAATTTTCGTTTTTATTTTTAAACATTAGGTTTTTTATTATATATATAATATGGTAGATGAAATATTAGATTACATAGAGGCGAATAGTGCTCGTTTTTTTCAAGACTTAAAAGATTTGATACGTTTTGAAACAGTAACTTCTTCGAAAGAAAAAATAGAGGAATTTAAGTCAGCATCTGAGTTTTTAGTAAAAAGACTACAAAATATAGGGTTTGAAAATGTGAAATTATTACATGCCAAAATAGGTAATCCTATCGTGTATGCTGATAAAATCATAAACGATAAATATGAAACTTTATTATTTTACGCTCATTATGATGTACAGCCTGCTGAACCGTTAAATTTGTGGGGAAGTGATCCATTTGATTTACAAAGCAAAAATGGGTACATGTATGGACGTGGGATAGCAGATGATAAAGGTATGTTAATGGCTATATTACATACGTTTGAATATGTATTTAAACATAACATTCCTATGAAATATAATATTAAAATTTTATTTGAGCCTTCTGAGGAATCTTGTTCGCATGAATTAGAATATGTTTTTTCAGATGAAGAAACATATCAAGAGTATGTAGATTTGTTTAAATGCGATACTTTGGTATCTTGTGATAGCGCTATGTCTTTTACAGATAAACCTTCTATTACAACGGGTATACGTGGTTGTTTAAGCTTTGAAGTAACTATATCTGGTCCAAATAAAGATATCCATTCTGGTCTTTTTGGCGGGTTTGTAGGAAACCCTATACATGAGCTTTCCAGGTTGTTAGCTTTGGTGCATGATGAAAATAATCATATAGCTATAAATCATTTTTATGATGGCGTTGAAACAAAAGATGAAGACATGCGTTCTTGTGAACAAAATGATATCGATGAAGAAAGTATAAAAAAAGAATTAGACGTGAAAGATTTTGTAATAGAAAAAGGGTTCTCTCCACAACAAGCTAGTACATTACGTCCTACTTTTGAGGTAAATGGTATTTTTGGGGGACATACAGCAGAAGGGGGCAAAACTATAATCCCTAGTAAAGTTACCGCAAAAATCTCTACTAGACTTGTAGATAAACAGGATCCTCTTAAGATAAAAGAATATGTTAAGAGATTTTTTTCTGACAACATACGTCCTGCGTTTAAATGCGATGTACGTTTTGAATCAGATGGTTGTGCGGCAACAGTTACAAACGTAAATTTTGATGTTTATAATCAATTGATAAAACATATGGAAGATGCTTATGGTAAAAAGGTAGTAACTGTACGTATGGGTGGGAGTTTGCCTATTATGAATGTTTTAGCTAAAGCCTTAAGCTGTGAGATAGTGTTTTTTGGAACGGCAAGACCTGATTCATGTTGTCATGGCCCAAATGAAAATTTGACAATAGAGGATTATAATAAAGCTATCGTCATTTTGACAAAACTTGTTACGGAGTAATGTTTTTACTGAATGGTTAGCTCAGTTGGTAGAGCGTTTCCTTGACGTGGAAAAGGTCATTAGTTCGAGTCTAATACCGTTCACACGATGCCTTCTTAGCTTAGCTGGTAGAGCAATTGTTTTGTAAACAATAGGTCATTGGTTCGAATCCGATAGAAGGCTCTCTAGAATAGAAGTTGCGGCATCTATACTATTACAGTCCATTAATTTTAATCGTATAAATTTTGAATTAGGAATATTTTTAAAATAACCGCTGTAATGTTTACGAATAGATAGTAAAGCTGTGGTTTCGTTATAGTACTCCTTCATAAGTGCTAAGTGATATTGTATACATTTTATAATGTCATAAATAGTTTTGTTGTCAACGGTTTTATTTTGTTTTATATTTTCAAAAATCCATGGATTACCTATAGCACCGCGACCTATCATTATGCCGTCTACACCGGTTTGTTGCATCTTATATGCCTCGTCAAGAGTTCTTACGTCACCATTGCCTATAATGGGTATTGTAATATTTTTGTTTTGTTTTATAGCTTGTAGGTATTGTGTCTGTACAATGCCGCTATACATTTGTTTTTTTGTCCTGGCATGTATGATAACTTTTTTCACTCCTATATCTTGTAATCTTAATACTAAATCTTCAATGCAAATGCTACTTTCATCCCATCCTAAACGTGTTTTAACAGTTACAGGTATGTGTATATTTTGTATTATTTCTTTGACTATTTTTAATAGATGTGGTATGTCTTGGAGTAATGCTGCCCCTGCACCTTTATTAACTATTTTTTTTATTGGGCATCCACAGTTGATATTTATCTCTGCTGGTTGGTATTGTTGTACTATTATGGCGGCTTGACACATGGCTTTTACATCATGTCCAAATATTTGTATTCCACAGGGTTGTTCGGAAGAATGTAAATGCATTTTTTTTAAACTTTTTATACTATCTCTTATTATACTTTCTGCTGATATGAATTCTGTGTATACGAAATCAGCACCATGTTTTTTACATATAAGACGAAAAGGATAATCGCTAATATTATCCATAGGGGCTAAATATAATGGTATTGTTATTTTATCTTGCATTATATTAAATTAATATATATAAAGCTGTTTTTAAATGCTATTATTGTTTATATAGTAATGTTTTTGCGAATATGGCGGAATTGGTATACGCGTGTGGTTCAGAACCATATGGAGTTAAATCCTTGCAGGTTCAAGTCCTGTTATTCGCACGTAATTGTCACATTAATACTATAAAAAAGCGTATTCCCCAACACAATAGATTTTGTTATGGTATTATGGTATTTTTTTTTTATGTATTTTAATTTTCATTGTTAGGTCGCCAATGACGAAACCTATTGTTATAACAGCTATACTTATTAGGAAATCTTTGACGAATAGGTATACTTTGCTGATGTCATCTAATTCTTCTTTTACAATTAACAACCAATCTAGAAACATAATTATAACTAAAGTTAAGAAGACTACATGTATGATTTTGTTCCCTATTATTTTCTTGTTTATGAAAAAATAAAAATATAGTGACGTGAGGATAATAATTATGATTTGTATTAGTGTAATAAAAAACACTAGTGAGCTATGTAATATTTGTTGAAATATTGTTGTATCAGTATTTAAAATAGGTTTACTGGATGATGTAAAATAAGAATCTACATTATAATTGTCGTTGTTTGGTAGGTTAGTGGGGTCAATGTTGTCAGCTAATAGGGTATTTATATCGTAATTATCACGTGTATAACAACATATTGTTGTAATACCAAAAACAGTGAAAAATAATATTTTATTAAGTGACATAATTATTTTGTGTCTATGGTAACATTTGTTAACAGTATAAAGGTTTTATCGTTGTAAATATTGTTTATTATTTTGTGTAAGTTGTCATTTTCTTTTTTGTATTTTATTAGTGTTGCTAATAATTTTTTATATTTTTCTGGTGACAATTCTCCCATACGTTTTAGCCATTGTACGTATTCTGCATTGTTAATAAGGTTTGTGTCGGCATCGTCATTGTCATCATTGGTATCTTGTCCTGTGGTATCATCATCGTTGCTAAAGATCTTATTGTATCCGTCATTTATTTTTTCTTTTGCTGTGGAGAGTTTTTCTTCACCTTCTTTTATTTTTCCTTTTATTTCCTCAACTTTATCTTTTGCAGAATCATATTTACCTTTATATTTATCTTTTGCCTCTTTAGCCTTGTCTATTTTGTCCGATACACCATCTGTGAATTGTTTTAATTTATCCAAACAATATACCTTTATTACGATTATACACTGGATCAATAGTATTATAGTGATTATTTTTATACTTTTTTTCATAATTAACATTTATAATATGTGTTGCATTTATACTAATTAAATTAGTATACTTTTACTATATATAAAAATATTTTATATTATTTGTTTTTTGAAAAAATAGCATACACAATAAAAACACATACTACAACTCTGTAGTTATAATTGGTAATATTTCGTCAAGCCATGTTTTGTATATATTATTTTTTATTTTTTCACGAGCTTCTTTTATTAACCATAAATAAAACGCTAAGTTTTGAATACTAGCGAGTTGGCATCCTAAGATTTCTTGTGAGCGAATGAGGTGATGTAAATATGCTTTTGTGTAATTTTGGGAAATGTAATTGTCAATGTTTATATCTAAAGGTTCGAAACATTTTTCCCATTTTTTATTTTTCATATGCATGATACCTTTTGTTGTGTATATTCTTCCATGCCGTGCACAACGTGTTGGATGTACACAGTCAAACATATCTACACCACGTCCTATACATAATAATATATCTTTTGGTGTGCCTACTCCCATAAAATACCTAGGTTTATTTTTTGGTAAAAGACTACAAACGTATTCTGCGATATTATATAAATCTTCTGTTTTGCCTTGTGTATGACATACACCGCCAATAGAATAACCATCCACGTTCACATTAGTAATAAAATCTACAGATTGTTTCCGTAACTCTTTGTATATCGACCCCTGTATTATCCCAAATAAATGTTGCTGATGTTTTGTGTGGGGGCGTGTAGCTATAAAATGCTCGAGACTACGTTTTAGCCACATATGTGTTCTTGCTATAGATTCTTTTGTGTAATTATATCCACAATTTAAAGGTGTACATTCATCTAAAGGCATTATTATGTCCGCGCCGATGATGGTTTGTATGTCTATAATCTTTTCTGGTGTGAAAAAATGTTTTGTACCATCTATATGTGATGAGAACAAAACTCCTTCATCGTTTATTTTACGTATTTTAGATAGAGAATATACTTGAAATCCTCCGCTGTCAGTTAAAATAGGCTTGTGCCAGTTGATAAAATTATGTAAACCATGTGATTGTGTTAGCACATCACACCCAGGACGTAAATATAAATGATATGTATTCCCTAATATTATCTCAGCTTTTATGTCATCGGAAAGATTCCTTTGCTCTACAGCTTTCACACTTCCCAAGGTACCAACTGGCATGAAGATAGGAGTATAAACATCACCATGTTCTGTTCTTAAGACACCAATACGTGCTTGTGAACTAGTATCTTCATGTAAAATATCAAAAAAAACCATCTTAGTTATATATAGTTTATTGTATATAATATAACTACAAAATATCACAAATGTAACATTACAATGATACATTTATAAAAGTGCTAAAATGGAATATAAGTAATGACAAGGTTTTATGTTTGTAGCTGAAAATCCTTTTATGTTTTTGTCGTTATATTCTAACTCTTGTAATATATTTAATAATTTACTTTCTGTGTAATTTTTTGCTGCAATTTTATAGAAGAATGGCATATTAGCTCCTGTGTGTTTGTAAATTAATGTTTTGAAGAAAAAACTATATAGTAAACCTAAGATAGGGATTATCTCTGCAGAAGAACATGTGAAAAAACTTTTTGATATGGTGTTAATTTTGATGAAATCTTTATTTGCTAATGCCATCATGAATTCAAATATGTCGAAGGTTTTTTGTAGGGGCATAACGTCAGTCAAAATATCCTTATCAAGAGTATTATTCTGAGCGATTATGTTTATTTTTTTTATTATGTTGTTTATATCATCACCACTGTTAACTAATGTTTTAATATAGTTATCTTCTATTTTTATATTGTTATTTTTACAGTATTGTTTTATATGTTCTATTGTCTGTGATGTTGTGAGTTTATTTGCAATAAAGAAGTTATATTTGAGAAATAATTTGTATAAAGTGCTTGTCTTGAGTAGTTTCTTTTTATAAACAAATAATAATATATTACTGTTGCTGTTATTTTGTAAAAACATATCCACTTTAGATATAGTGTCGTTATTGTTAAGTTCTTTACAATTGTTGGCATCCTTTACTATTATTACATTTTGTGTTTCAAATATGCTTCCCTGCGAGTAGGATGTGAATACATCTTTCAATTTACAATTTTCGCCATCAAAAAACAAACATTTATTTTTATTTTGTGTGAAGAGTGTTACTGCTTGGGTGATTAAGAAATCTTCATCTCCTGCTATTATAAAAACTCCATTTTCGTGGGTTAGAATTTTATTTTCAATTTCTTGGAGAGATACTATAGCCATTACCTTTATCTTATTTTACACTTTTGCTTTTGCGGGTTTTATGGTGAATAACGGCGTACGGGAGTCGTGAATGAAAGTGTAAGAAGGATCTTTTGGTACATCTTGTATACGGAACGTTTTCCCAGCTTCTATATTGCTGATGTCGATAGATATTTTGCTAGGCATATTGTCAATGCGAGATTTTATGGGTAACGTTTTCATTTTTTGTATTAACAGCCCACCTTGTTTTACACCTATAGCTGTTCCAATAAGTTCTATTTGAATGTTCATGACTATATCTTTATTTTTGTCCACATTGTAAAAATCTACATGCAGCAACATACCATTGACGGGATGTGTTTGAACTTGTTTTATAATGCAGTCATTCTTAACACCCTGTATGTTTAATTCTATAAGTTTCGGTTCTGTTAAATAAATTATCTCTTGTATAAAGCTAGCATGAACGAAAAGGGCTGTAGCTTCCTTCCCCTGTCCATACATCACACCAGGGACATAGGCTTCAGTGCGCATTTGTTTTAATTTCTTCTTTGAAAAATCTTCACGTTTACAAGCAGCTATTTCAATTTTGTCCATAAAAACTCTAATACAATATATTTGTTTTCCTATAAAAATTAATATTCTAATATGTACCTTGTAAGGATTCTTTTTTCTGTAAAATCTTCACAAAATACAAATATATATAATAGGTATATATATTATTTTCATGATTTATACATTTATTTTTTATTTTTAGTGTAAATGTATATTTGATTGTGTATATATAAGTTATGGCAAATCATAAATCTTGTTTAAAGAAATTAGCAGTAAATAAAAGAAGGCGTGCTATGAATTTGAAGGCTATACAGTTGTGTAAAAGTAATATTAAAAAACTGAAAAAACAAACTGACAAGTCTCAAGCTGTGGAACTTTTAAATACTGTTTATAAGCAACTTGATAAGATATCCATTAAAAAGAGAATGCATAAAAATAAATGTCGCAGATTGAAGTCTACATGTGCTAAAATCGTAAATAACTTAGCGTGAAGAACTGAGTGTAAACATGTTATCAGAAGAGGAAATAAAAGATGAGATGGCGCGTTTAGCTAAGGAAATAGCTTTCTATGATAAATTATATTTTTCGCAGTCTATATCTCTAATTTCGGATTATGACTATGATAAGTTAGTATTACGCCTTGAGGAATTAGAAAAGAAATATCCACAGTTTAAGTCTATATCCTCTCCAACAAATAGTATTGGTGAAAAGACTACGGAAGGATTTGAAAAGGTACATTATAATATTCCGATGTTGTCTTTAAAAAAAACATATTCTATTGAAGAGGTTTGGAAATTTTGTCGTGATGCAAAAAAATATAGTAACATAACGTTTTTTTGCGAGCTGAAGTTAGATGGCATCTCTATTAATGTTAATTATAAATTTGGGCAGTTAACGACTATATCAACTCGTGGTGATGGGAACGTAGGAGATGATATCACGTGTAATAAAAATTTATTTGTCAATATTCCAAACTATATAGAACAGTTAAAATCTATCCCTAATGTAGATTTACGTGGTGAGGCATTGATGACGTTTGAGCATTTTAAACAGTTGAATGAAGAGTTGATTTCTTTAGGTTTTAAGCCCATGGCTAATCCTCGTAATACTGTATCTGGTAGCCTGAAGACGTTATGCATTGATCAAAATACACCACAACGTAATATTACAGCGTTATTTTATGATTTGTATTGTGAAGGAAGAGAAGAGTTATTTAAAACGCGTGTAGAGTTGGAAAAATGTTTTAAGGATTTTAATATCCCATTTGATCGTCATGAGAGGCTTTGTGGGGGAGAAGATGATGTGAAGGAGTTTATTGATGATGTTGAAAACAAAAAAGATTCTTTTTTATATCCTATCGATGGGGTGGTAATAAAAATAAACGAGCTGTCATTGTATGATACATTTGGGTATACAAATAAGAGTCCACGTTGGGCAATAGCGTTTAAATATAGACCGGAAGAAGTTACTTCTCAATTACTAAGTGTAGAATATCAAGTTGGGCGTGGGGGGGTGATAACACCTATAGCTGTTTTTAATCCTGTTCAATTGGCGGGAACTATAGTGAAAAGAGCTTCTTTGTACAATGAACAGAATATGACAGCATTGTCTTTGTGTGAAGATGATGTTTTGATAATTCAAAAAAGCGGGGAGATAATACCACGCGTTGTGGGGGTAGATATGACGAAACGTGTTGCCGATGGTAAGAAAATATCTTTTATCACACATTGTCCTTCTTGTGGGGAATTATTAGTGAACAAAAATGGAATATGTTTTTGTATAAATGTAGATTGTAAGGCTAAGAAAATTGCAAAGATAACTTATTTTGTCAGCCGTGATGCTATGAATATAAAAACACTTGGTGAAAAGGTAATAACATTATTAGTTAATAGCGGTCTTGTGGATAATATAGCAGATATATATACTCTAAAATTTCGTGATGTGGCACGACTGCCGGGAATGAATATAGTCTCTACACAAAAACTATTCAATGAAATTGAAAAATCTAAATCTGTGACTTTTAATCGTGTATTGTATTCTCTTGGGATTGATGGTGTAGGACAAGCTGCCGCAGAAAATATAGCAAAGGTGTATAATAACATATCACAATTACAGAATGCTAAAAAAGAAGATTTAAGAAATATTAAATTAGTGGGGAATGAAATCGTAAATAATATATTCGTTTTTTTGAATAAAAAAGAAAATCAGATATTGATTGAATGTTTACAGAAATATATCACTTCTCTTTGAAATATTTGATATCGTATCTAGTAAGATCGTAGGCATTAGTAATAATTGCTAAAAAATAAAAATAATATATTTTTTTAAAAAATGCATAAAACTCTCTCTCTCTCTATATATATATATATATATAAGTAAATAGCATGAATAAAGTAATTGTATTTAGCAGATTTAAAAGTTTACTGCTTTTGTTGTTTGTGATTAGTAGCTTCGGAGTGAGCTTTGTGGATAGTTTTGGAATGGAGGCACCGATTTTAGAGGAAAAGAAAGATGATAATAAAGGTAAGTCTTCCACAAAAACAATAAGTGTATTGCACGATTGTTACATTACTTTTTTCAGAAGTGAAGCACCCAAAACTGTAAAAACATATGATCCAATTGTGAATTTTATATCTCAGGGACTGTACGTTTTTGGATTTTGGAATATTTATCGTTATAATGATGAAGATACCTTGATTCCAACAACTTTTTTTAAAAAAGATGCAACTATATTAAATTCGCTTGTAAATATCTTGACTTTCACATGTTATAACTTTTTCTCGATGAAACGTTATAATAAACTTAGTTGGTTACCGTTTAATAGTAATAATAAGCTTTATTTAGGGATTACAAATCTAGGTTTTGGTGAAGGTGTTGCTGGTGGGATTGCTGGCGGGCTTTTGGGAAGAATAGCTTTAGTCTTGGACATATCTTCAGTCTTGAATTATTCTTTGGTAAAAGACAAAGTAACGTTTACTCTTGCCGGCGTGAGACCGTTATATTTGGCATTATGTTACTTACAAAATAATATTTCTGAATCTTTTTTAAAAGAATTACGAGGTTGTGTTATAGATGTTTATGATAAAACAAGTGGGGGAAAACTATCTTTTAAAGATGACAGTAGTCTATGTATTTTGGCATATTACATATCTTGCTTCCAGATCCTTGCATTGGAATTTAAAATTATGGAACATTTTTCTGTCCAATTTTGCTTCGGGAATCTTTTTTATTCCCTTTGGAATAAATTACAGAAAGGTGAAGAAAATAGTCAAGACGCTGTCATATAAAGGCATACGAAATCAATAGCAAGAGATCTTGATAGAACAATGAAAGCTAGAATGAAAACGTTGAAATAGAAAAAAATGATTACAAGAAAATTAATAAACACCAAGTTGGCACTTTTGCTGCATAATTAGTGACATTAGTTAATCTAAAAAATCATATATTTAAATAAAAATATACGGCAATACGAAATAATTTTATTCCTAGACGTTGTAGTAATAATATATTTCATTTACTGCTTTTGCTGTTGGTGATTAGTAGCTGCGGAGTTAGCTTTGTGGATAGTTTTGGGATGAAGATAAATTCTGGTACGAATATTGGTTCTAATAGCACGAATCATTATAATGACACATTTGATCTGAATTCTGATGTACGGATCATAAGAAATCTAGTTCTTCGTCCTTATTTGAAAATATTAAATGTGGAATTGCTTACATTGAACCTTGGTTTATAACTGGTATCGGAGGGTATAATAACACTTGGAAACCAATTATAATATCCTATATTTTCCATCCCAGTTCATAATATCCTATATTTCCCATCCCAGTCAATACTATAGATTTTTTGCTACAGTTCATAATACCAAATATATATGTATATATATATCAATGTAAGATTACTAACTATGAGCAAAGACAGTATCTTTAAAACAGGTTACAAACACGTATCGGTTAAGTTCTACCTTTACGCATTGTTGTTGCTATTTGGTAACTGCCTACTTTTGGCAGGCTGTAATTG